>JACCDT010566053.1_pt1 | contig 95707 bp, 123 predicted proteins | sample 7446291 | NCBI WGS metagenome assembly JACCDT01 (sample SAMN15323446, study PRJNA562643) | freshwater metagenome | isolation source: river surface water | place: USA:Blue River Watershed | collected 2017-08-17 | reverse complement strand
AGAACCTTCTTTGTGAGCATCCAGCGGCGGAAGGACATGGTCATGTCCTTGTGATTGCCGACATTTGCTGTGACGAGCGATTCAGAGACCGCCAGAATCGGTGCAGTCATGTAGGCACGGAAGCCATAACCTGCGTCCGCTGCGATATCGGCCTCGCCACAAACACCCCAGAGCACAGCGGTGATCGCATAGTTGAGTTCGCCAGCGGCCTTCAGAGGCTCGGAGCGATTCAGATGAGCGCAGATTTTGTCTGCGTTGTTGGCGAGCAACTTTCGTTTCTCTTCATTGAAGAAGGTTGAGTTGAAAGAAGTGCCAGTGTAGTTGGGATCGCCGATGAACTTCTTTGTGATGCGATTGACCCAATAACCAAAAAACTCACCCTTGATGAGTTCTGGCTCGTTCCCGTTGACCATCAGATTCACTGTTTCGGTGATCAGGTCGTGGAACTTGACCCGTGCGTCTGGTGCGATGTATGGCATGTTATTCCTTTGTGTTGCAGATACTAAGCCTCTGCACCGGCATTCGTGAAGTCGAACACGAAATTCTGCACAAACTCGACAATCTGATTGTCTACAATATCGTACAGTTCGTCTTTTGTTCCATTGTTGCGAACGAACAAGTGGAACTTATCAGAGTGTGGAGGAGCGCCTTCCAGCGAAACTTCCTCGACTTTCACAAAGTTCCCGGTTGTGTTTTTCAAGAACCAATCGACATAAGGCCGGATTTCGGCCTCAGACCCATTGGGATCGTCGTTCAATTTGTCGGGCCGACCGACCAGAATCCCGAGACCACCCTCGGAGTGAACTCTGACAAATTCATTGATGTACCTGACATCCGAGATGATCGAGGCCACATCCTTGTCTCTGAAGGCCAGATCGAGCCAGATTGTAGACTTGATCTGACGGAAGCCATCGCCGATGAACTGTAGGCTTTGACGAACGTTCTTATCGAATCCGGGGGGAATCTCGGTTTTGACTTTCCACTCCTCGATAAAATCAAAGTCTACGCCGAACGTGTCAGCGTAGACTTTCTTAACGTTCTTGGCAAAGGCTGCCCGTGCCCAAAACTCGCTACCAATCTTCTCATTCAGCTTGAGACAAAGACGATCAGAAAGGGTGTCCTTACCCATCTGAGCTTGAGCCGCTACCCCGATTACAAACATACTACCTCCTTGTTTATTCATCTCGTTGGTCATCGTTCAATCCTTGAGTTAGTGAAGACGCACCCAATTCTCATCATATCCGATCTCAGACAAAACTCTGGATTCTTGGATAACGGGAATGACTGACGGCAGAGAAAACTCAAATCGCAAACTTGGAATTTTCATGGTCAACGAAAATTGCGATCCGTTAGGCTGCCACGTCAAACCCGTTCCGTCATTACTCTCCCCATACAAATTGACGCCTTTTCGTTTTTTCCCGTGCTGGGGAGCCTTGCCCCACTGCCAAACAAAATCATCGCTGTCGAATGCAACCGGCTCAAATTCAAATACAACCCATCTCCGAAGGTTCTTCGATTTCAGAAATGTGAGTTGTCGGAATTCATCACATTGAGATTTTGCCTCATTAAGACGACTGTTCCAAATAGCAATCACCTTGCGACCAGCTTCACTCGGGTCAGTTACATTTTTCTCAATATGTGTACCATCAAAAGTATCTGGAGAACACCTCCCAATAATAGTACGCACGGTGCCTGCAACAGCTTTTCTATCAAATTGGAGGCTTTTGACTGTGAAACCGACTCGACGATCGCCCGGAATAATTACATCCGTAAGTCCATTGTTTGAGCCTCGCCAAGGAATCCTATACATATCACACAGAATTTGCTCGAAGATTTTGCCTTCGAGTTCGGTGAACCCGACCGCAATCTTGGAGACGATCCGCTGAGCGAATTGCAGCATGAATTCCTTCGACAATTTTCCGAGATTGTGAAGCACCACGTAATCACCCTAGTAGTTGAGGATCAGCAATTCCTTGCCACGACGCTTAGTATCTACACCATCGCCATCTGGACTCCAAGTCCCTGCGTAAGTCCATTCGTTTTCGATGATCCTAAGTCCCTTGTACAACCTACGAACAACGCCATCAGAATCATCTTCGTAACTAACGCAGACTTTGTGAGGGCTTTTTGCAACCGTCTCGGCAAGCCTCTCGTGATCTGGCATGTCAAAATCGCATCTGTACAATGCCGAGGTGCTCTTGAGATTTTTTACATAAGGCGGGTCGCAATAAACCCAGACATTGTCACCCGGTTCGAGCAAAAGTTTCGCATAATCTCCCGTTGTAATCTTCACATTCCTAAGACATTCGGCAGCGTCTTTCAGACGATCCAAAACAGTCTTAGTCCAACCTTCTGGTTTGGAAAAATACAACCTCGACTTTCGCTCGTAATTTACACGACCAGCGAAAACAGTGCGATTGACAAAAAAGAACCGAAGAGCAGGGTCTTGTTGATCATCAAAAGCGATACGGTTAAAATCAGACTTCAACCGATCATATTCGGCGTCCCTTGAGTTTTTGTCGTAAACCGGAATGCCTTCACAGACATCAATAAATGCCTTTGGGTTGTATTTCAGAGCTTCATAGACTGAAATCAAGTGTTCATCTTTATCATTGATCCAACGTTTCTTCTCAACAGGAATCGAGAAGAAAATACCCCCGCCACCTACAAAAGCCTCCCGGTATTCATGGAATTCTGGTGCTTGATCAAGAATCCATTGCCGTGCTTTCTTGCGAGTTTTGCCACCGGGATATCTGAATATAGACTGCATCACACACCTCAGTTGAGTTTGTTGACTTCATTCTGGATTGCGGCCTTGTTGGCAAGACCGACGAGTCGTCGCTTTTCAACGCCATCCTTCATGAACACGATCGTCGGGAGAGCTTGTACTGAAAATTTCACAGCAACACTCGGAGCCTCATCGGTGTTCAGCTTGCAGACTGTTGCGCCTTCAATCTCTTCCAAGATCGGAGCAAGCACCTTACAAGGGCCACACCAAGGAGCAGAAAAGACAGTCACAACCACGCCGTCTTTTGTGCTCGCCTCAAAATTACTTTCATTAAGCTCGATCATTGCTCAACTCCCAATGTATTTCTGTGTGACAATTCTTACAAACAAGAATGCACTTGTCTAACTCTTTCACTATCGTGTCCCAACTCTGATGACGCAGAGTGTTCCATTGATGCTCTTTGTGTTCTGGATTCAGATGATGAAAGTCTAATGCAGCAAAGCATTTGTCGTACCCGCATTTGCAACATTTGCCGCCCATGTATTCAACAGCTTTGACTTTCTTGACCCGGCATCTCTTATGTTTGCAAGAGCGACAAAGCGTGTGTCTTTCGGGATCGAAAGACTCTGAATCGCTTTTCCCGCATTTCTTACATAGCTTCTTAGGGGCGGTTTGTAGCCCATACTTCAACATCCAGTAATACACAGTATTGACGTGGACTCCTAACTCAACCGCCATTTGCTTTCTGTAAAGCCCCTTCTGAATAAGGGCTTCTAGTGTTGATTTTTCCATACTGTATGTATGATTTTGTCGCAATAATTTTTGCTACAAAAACTCACAGATCGAATGTTCCTGCATTTTGTTCCTCTTGTGCATTAATAGGCCAGACGCTTGTCGTCAGGTAACACTATAATAGAAACAAGGGTAGGAGATCAAGTGAAAAAACACATCGAAAGAATCTGTGCGAATTGCAAGTTGTTCAATCCGGCACGAAATGAGTGTTCTGTAGTTATCTTGTGGGAAGGCCAACGACGGCGTCTTCCAGTAGACCCACAAGACCCCTGCTTCTTTGAGGGTCAGTATTTTGACCCCAACTTGGATGCTTTCGAGGACTTCGCAGGCGAAATCCAAGAAGTGAAGATGTGGGTTGAAGACAAAGAAGGGAATCGTGTCAAAGGTGAAGGCACCGTCAAAATCGAGTACCCGGAAGGGTTCTTGGGTGACGCCACCATCGACGAGATCGTCTGCTAGTTGCAGATAGAAAGCCTCTGCACGGGCATTGGATCATCAGAACCCGGTCCTTGTCCAATCGGGTTTCTCTGGAAACATGCGACGTGGAGCAACGTTTGCTTCATCATCGTCACTCATGAATGACTCATAGTATTCGTAGACCACCACGGAGTGAGGGCCGTCGATCTCAACGACCCTCACTCCTGTTGCGTCGGGCGGCATCCTGTTGACAAGTTCCCGTCCCATATCCAACGCTCGGTAGAGTCCACGATACTCTTTGTAGAGTCTCCAGCCGTAATCGGTGAGCACTTCAACACGACATTCCATTCGGCTTCTCATCATCCGCCTCTCACAAGGTCTTGCAGTTTGATTTGTCGAGCACTGGCAAGAGCTTCCTCGGCGACCTTGGGCGTAACGCCCATCACTTTGGCCAACTGAGCGGCATTCAGTGACAGCACGCCATCTACAGAAGTGATGCCCACCTTCTGTAGTTTCTTGGCTCTGGCACCGCCAATCTTACTGATTTGCACCAAATCCACAAGGTCGGCGTCTGCACCATACATGAGTCGGAGTCTGAGTCTCCTGAAGTAATCCGCTTGACCCCACTTCCCGCTCATGCCGTCCGTCGCATTGACGACCTGCATAGTACGGTCGAGATCAGCGAAAAGCATTCCGATAGTGGCTGAGAGTTCTGGAGCCTTCTTGCCTTTCAGCATCCCGTAGTAAGCAAATGCGGTTTTGAGCGCAGAAGGGGTGAACTTGTCGCCATACAAGGCTGTGGCCTTCTTGACGAAGATCGCCATTGCGGCCTTCTCTTCCCTGTTGGCAATCCCCCACATGTGCGAATCGATATTTCCCAAGGCCAGCGAAACAGCAAAGTCCTCACTGCCAAGATTGTTGTCGAAAATGTGTTGGAAGTTCTTCTTGAAACAACTCACATCGAACGGCGAGTAGTAGAACATCGATGCCACAGTGCCAATTCCAGTACACTGGTAATCGCCATCCTTCATCAGAATCGCCCGATAATTCGTCAGAAGCTCCAGCGTCCGATCGATCTCTCCGTTGTCGCCGTCCTGACCCTGATAGTGGGCGAGGCTCCGGCTGATCCAATCATGGAATGCGTCCTTCGTTTTGACGTTACCCTGATGAATCTCGCTGACAACGTGAAAGGCCAGTGTCTTGTAATGCGGATTTTCCTCGGTGCCCACATAGTCGAACAGTGTGGACTTGATCGGCTCTACCTTCTTGAGCGTCTGGATCGTTTCCTTCTTCGTGCTCTCTGGGACGAGAATGTACGCATCGCCCTCGTCATCGAGGCCAAGGCGACCACAGCGACCGATCATCTGCTGGATGTCATAGTTGTGGACTCTCTGGAGCCCTCGATGCACGCCGGTGATGATAACCCGGCGTGCAGGCATATTGAGTCCCCACGCCAGCGTACTTGTGGCGACGATCACACGGAACTTGGGGTCATTCTTGAACCCATCCTCGACACGTTCACGCTCTTTGGCTTCGAGATCGGCATTGTGGAACTCGGCTTTCACACCGTATTCCTCAAGCGTCTCAACCATCATACGACCCGTCCGCTTCGTATGAACAAAGATCAGGAACTTGTCATCAGGGTAATACTCCACGATGCCACAAGCGGTCGCCACCTTCTGGCTTTCATTGGCGTCGTAAGACTTCTCCCCGTCATAGTAGGCTTCATACCATGTGTTGAGAGGTACGGGTCTGTAGGTCGATTCCAGACAGAACGAGTCTCGCTGCGTGAGGTGGCTCATCCACCCGCAGACTTCGTCCACGTTCGGCATGGTCGCCGACAACAGTACGATCCGGATGTTCGGATTGAGTTGCGTCAGCTTCATTAAGGCAATCTCAATGTGATCGCCTCGACCGGGGACGGTGAGCAGGTGGCTCTCGTCAAACACCACTGTGCCGACATCTTTGAGGAAGTTGCTCTTTTCAGACATGTGGTTTCGGCTTCTGGACGCAAGCATTTCGGGCGTCATGACCACAATGTCTGATTCGTCAAGTTCTTCCTGCCGAGCGGCAGTCAGGCGATAGTCGCCGGTGCAGATGGAGATTTTCTTGTTGTAGAAATGGTGCTCTGGCTTTGTCCAGTCCCGTTCCTTTTCTCTGGCGAGAGCACGAAGAGGGCCGATATACAAACTGCGGCCACCTCGGACGTTGATCTCGTGGGCCATGTACATTTCTGCACAGACAGTCTTGCCAGCAGATGTCGCCGCAGCGATGGCGATGTTGTTGGGGCTCTGGAAGGTATCCAGCAACCGGCTTTGTACCGGGTTGAACTTGTCGAACTTCCACCAAGCGCAAGGATAGTGCTTAGTCTCCACCAGATTGTGTTGGTCGCTCAGCTTGATAACGTCGGGCATGTTCCATTTCCTCGATGATCTTGAAGTTGTGTTCTTGAAAGAACAGGATCAAATACTTCTCGCTCGGATACGCCAAGGTGATCCCGCCATAGTAGTAAATCTGCCTGTTCTTGAATTCTCTAGCAATACTATCGGCAATGACACAACAAAAGATGTTGGCCGTTTTCTCATCTATTACGATCAAGATGGGTTTCTTGGTCTGTAGATACTCGTCAACGGCTTCTTTGGCAAGAGCGGCTTTCCGGGCGAAGAATTCGTCTGTTTTTTCATTCATCCTACGATGAGGTCTCCTTCTCTGATCTTGAGGATCATTTCGCATTCATCCGACGTGATCCGGCACTTGATACGTGGGTCGCTGTGCTCCAGCACCACCTTGGCCTTTCGCTTGATGTCTTGCAGAAGATCATACTCGGCCTGAGACACTTCGAGCGGCTTTGGCGGTTGCATTTCATGCACCGTAATCTCGCTGGCCGTGATGTAGGAGCCATTGAGAACACGAGCGCCCTTGATGAGGGACTTCTTCGCCTCAGCCAAGGTTGACTCGTACCATCTCTCTGTACCGTCCTGAATCCGGCAACAACACAACCATTTGTTGTTGGTCTTTTGAGCAAACATTTGCTGCTCATTCAGTTCATGGATGTCGTACATGGCGTTCCTTGGAGTTCGTAAATGAAGAGAGGGCTCTGGAGAGCCCTCTCTGTAAAAAGTTGGATCAAGCAGCGCTGGGCATTTTGCCACGGGCGGGAGCGATGTTTCGCTTCCTGCACTCTCTGAGCACTGATTCCTTCAGAAGGTCAATCGTGTCGTAGAGTTCGTTGGCTGAAGAAGCGTCTCGAAACACTTCATCGACGTGCTTGTTGTTGCTGACCAGATCGAGGGCTTCAGCCAAATCGTTCGATAGCCGCTCGACCAAACGGGTTCCGAGGTACTTCACTTCATCCTCGGAAAGGTTGCGAACGTACTCTGATAGTACGGTCTTCCGATCTTTCTTCATGGCAGTTCCTCTCGTTGAAGACTACAAGGAGTCTTATGGACGGAGTTTTACTTGACGATAAATTGCAACGATTGCTCATCGCAAACTGGGCGGACATCCTCGACCGAAACAAGTTTCTTCTCAAGGTGCTTGAAGATGCCCGAGATAGAGAATACCCGAAACTCACATCTGTAGTAAAGAGGAAAACCGAGTTTTCGATAACCAAGTTTGAGCCCAAAAATACAGAGTTCGTGATATGGGTTGAGTTCACTGTGCCCAAAGAAGATTGCACACTGATCGGAACCCATATCTACAAGTTATCTCTTTCTGGCACACTGACGCTTGTCGAGTCTTACGGAACGCAATTCTCAGACCACGTCCAAACGCTTGACTGACCGGCCTTTTTCATCAAAGATATCGTCCTCAAAAACGATCGTGTCTTGTTTGGTTCCATATTGCATCCCGAGGTTGTATGAATCAAGCAAGACCGAGCGGTCATTGTGGTTAGCGATGACATAGCAATAGTCATCGGCCTTGACTGTTTCTCCACTCTCGTCTTGTTGAGTAATACCAATTTCCAGTGTCATTCCACATGGAAGACGCAACTCAACGGTTCCTTCCTTAAGGAGTTGCGTAACAAGAAGATGTTGGAGTTTGGAAAGTCTAGGATTCTTCATACAGACCTCACATAGAAGGGGTGATTCCCTTGTATGTATGGTTAGCAGAACTAATCCTCAATGCAAATCTACAGACTCAGGATTCAATCTCACAAACTCAAATCCCTCAAATGTTTCAGGTTCAGAGTCGTTGGACGCAGCGATCGTCTTGCGGCCCTTTCTCCTCAAAGTCCAGCAATAAACCTTCTTGCCGTCCTTCACAAAATCGAGGTAGGCCAAGTGCTTGCTGCCCAAAAAAGTCCGGCCCAATTTGCACACGACGTTGAACGGGATGAATGGCGTGTAGACGGATTGTATCTGGAATGACCACAAGATGTACTTGTGATAATCCGCAGCGCTGAGGCAGATCACGACATCGTAGCCATCAACTGTGATAACAGTCTGTTTCAATGGCAAGATAACCTGCTCGTCCTCAAATGAGGACAGCGGAAATGTGTGTGGTATGAGGAGTCTCGCCATACTGCGAAGCGCTCTGACTGTATCCTGAATGGTTGACATCAGAGGATATTTAGGCTTGTCAGACGATATACTTTTCGTCGAACAATTGCTCCTGACAGTCAATAGATGGCCCAGTTTGTAGGGACATGATCTGCCCATAGGTTCTCGCCCTCGCTTTTGCAGACCAGAGACCGATGCCATCGCCGGACCCGTACTGCAACAAGCGGCTTCTAAACCAGTCCCTTACAGCATTCATCCCATGCGAAAGATTCGGTTGGTCAAACTTCAGAATCTTCCAGAGATCGACAGGTTCCAGCCACAACAAACCAGACCATCGATTATCCCTCTGATACTTCGTCAACGGCATATTCTTTGTGCATTCAACAAAATGAAGCAACAGCCGGACCCAGTTCTTCGTATACCATGCACTCTTGCAAGCCCCAGCATCAGCGATGCGAAACTCCACCGTATCACGGCTGCCCTGTCCAATCATGTGGAAGGCATTCATCGTGAAATACTTCACGCCAGAAATCTGCTTCAACAATTGCTCTGGCTCAAGCCACATGTCGTGAGTAAACAAGTCAGTCAAACCAATGACCTGACAGTACCGGTTGAGTTTCCGGTGGCACGGCATTGCGTCAAGAAACAAGTGCTCACACTTAATCCAGTACGCAGCAACAGTTGCTCTCTGTTTCATTGAAAGGTCATGTACATTCACATGTACATGTAGAGAACAGCGTTCGTCTGCGGTCAATGACGCATCGTTCTCAAACGCATTGACGGCACGCAACAGAGCTTCCTGACCACCCAACCAGCCCTTGAGAACGGGAGAGCATACCTCGATCCCGCAACTGTTGTCTGGTTTTACGATCCAGCAGTTGTTATTGTGCGTGTGATGGTGAGGATGAATTTCTACAGGCTGACGCACAGCTTTGTGAATCAAGCGAGCTACATAATCAGCCCCATCCGGTATCTCTTTCAACTGCGCATTGGGGCGTTTCACAACACCCGTTCGGGTATTGAGTTCGATTTCCACACCAAAACGTCTGTAGTTTTCGCAGGTGACTGGGCTATCCATAGTGGCTCAGTTTATGTAGAATTACGGGCACTGTCAATACAGATTGGAGCACCCATGCACACATGCCTCATGCTGAGGACGAAGGACAATCGCAAACTTCTAACGCAAGAAAACAACTTGCCCCTTATAAAGGAGTACGCCAATACATTCAAGACCGAAATCCTATTGGTCAGAATTCCTACAGAAGACGAGCCCAAGATTTTGGAACTGAAAAAGCTGGCTCCAGCAATCTGCAACCCAGACTACAAGCCAAAATTCAAATTTGAGGTCGTCAAGAAACTCTTGCCGCTCACCAAATCACGGCAACTCATCCTCAAGCACGCCTCAAAGATTCAGACCTACATCCGTGAAAAGTTGTTGAAACAGAATCCACTTTCCCTGAAAGAACTCAAGGAAAAATACGCCGATCTCAAACTCACAGACGCATGTCTGTGTAATCACTTCACACTTGTCAGACGCCAACTTCGAGCAGAAGGATGGTCGTCAAAGAAGACGGCGGCAGGCACATACGTTCTGGAGAAATCTGATGAACCTAACTCACATAACGCAACACGCAATACAAATGTGGGAGAAGAGCGTGGAAGCCTACAAACAACGGCATCTCCCCAAACCAAGCGAGCCAATTCCCCTTCGAGCAATTGATCTCACAGCAGAATTGGCTCGTCAACAGCGTCTCTACGAGAACGAACAGCGAGAACTTCAAGCCTACATGTACTTGACGGAATCCAAGAAATCGGACATCCCACCATACGATCCACGCACTGGCTTCTAAATAAAAAGAAAGGCCCGCTCAGTTGAGCGGGCCTTTCTTTTACTCCTCGTCCTCTCCCATTACTTCTTCAGAGTAAGGGCTATCTTCTTCCACGAGTCCTCCATCGGCATCGAAGGACACATCCTTCTGTTCGTAGTCGCCGCTGGCACTCGTGTCCATTGCTGACTTGAAGTGGCTCAGGTACATCTCGACCTCTTCACGGGTCTGAGCGTCCACCAACTTCGGGCAGTCCAGAATTGGATCGAGCGGCATCTCGTTCTCGGTCTTCCGAGCTTGGAACTTGTATTCAGACAATCCTGATGGCAGGAAGTCTGGCAACACCTCGAAACGACCAGCCGAGTACATGTTGACCCGCTCATCCTGAATCAAGCAACGCAGCAAACCAGAAACAGGGTCGATACCGGTCTTGAAGTAGACCTTGATGTCTTCGGCCTGAACGAAGGGATTGAACACTTTGTTCTTCTGATTCTTGCACTGCATGTTGACGCCAGCGTAGGTTTCGAGCTTCTTATTCTCGATCTTCTTCTTCTGCTGGGTTCGCAGAATACAAGTCGAGTAAAACTCCAGAGCCTTTCCGCCGGGACGAGTCTCGGGGTTGCCGTACATCACGCCGATCTGCATACGGGTCTGGTTGATGAACACAACGGAAGCATCGTAGTCGTCGAGCGTGGCGTTGAGTTTGCGAAGCTCGTTGCTGATCACACGGGCACGCTCGCCCGGCTGTTCGTGGCGACCCACAAGACGCTTCCAGTCGGCAGGCTTGTAGTCTTCTGGCAGATCGGTTTCTTTCAACTCACGATCGCACGGAGAAGAAGCCAGAGAGTCGTAGACGAAGACGATCGGGCGTCTTGCAATTCCACGAGCCTTTTCCATCTCCCGAATCTTCTTGGAGACGTTATGGATTTTGAGGAACGCCTGCTCAAGACTTCTCGGGGCGTACCACAGAATCTTGGACGAGTCGATGTGCGAGGCTCGCTCCATGAACTCTTTGTTGGTAGAGTTCTCGCAATCGAGGATCACGGCCCAGCCGTTGATGCACTGACAACCATGCAGAATGTTGTTGGCAACGAGCGACTTGCCGGATGAGGACGGGCCGTAGATTTCGGTCATTTTGCTGCCGGGGATGCCGCCGCCAATAAATCTCCCCGAACAAACATAGTTGAACGCCAGATTCCCTGTGTCCACATAGTAGCGAACAGAGTCTAGGTTCTGGAGAATATCTCCATTGGTTTCTGCGGCAATCGCCGCATACAGATCGCTGTCGTCCTGAACGACTGCGGTTTTCTTTCGGGCCATGACGTAACTCCTGCGGTAATCTTGTAGTAATTCAGACTTGTACCCATTGCTAAAGCCTCATTAGCGTGAGTATGAAACAAAAGAAGCTGGCACGGAACAACGTGCCGTGCCAGCTTCCCACCCCAAACACGAAAGATCAGTTCACATCCATTGCGTTGAGTTCATCGAAGAACTCGCTGGCGTCGATCGACACGTCTTCAAGAGGGGTCTCCTCTTTCTTGACGGATGCCTTCGGCTTCGAAGTGACGCTCGCCGGGACATTGACCTGAACGTCAGGCGACTTCATGATCTCATCGATCTCGCCCTGTTGTTCTTCAGCGTACTTGGCATCGAACTTGTCGATGTCGAAGCCTTCCTGTTCGTCAGGAATCAGGCCACGGTGAATGGCGAGTTCCTTCTCAAGGAAGTCAACCGGCTTGATGCTGCGGAGCTTCGAGAGATCGTGGAGAGACTCAGCCCACTTCTTGAGTTCTTCGCCGCTTCCGGCAGCGCTCGGATCACGAGCGAACTTGCTCTGATCGTAGTTCGGGAAGGCTTCGTCGCCAGTGCCACGGAGTTCCTTCTTGATGATGAAGTCGAATCCGGTCCTGATGTTCGTCACATCGCCGAGACCGGGCTCCGTGTCATCGCCGAGGATCGCACGAACGATCATCTTGTGGACGATCTTGCCGATGCTCAGAATGCGGGGTCCGACATTCTTCAGTTCCTTGCCATCGACGATCAGAGATCGAACGATCGCATTGTAGTAGTAACGCTCAACCGGCTTAATGCTGCGTGCTTCTTCCTTGAGCTTCGCAGCCTCTTCCTTCCGGCCAGCGTCTTCGAGCTTGTCCACTTTGCGCCAGAGGGCGCTGTAGTAGTCGCAAATCGGGCAAGGCACTTCCCGTGCCCACTTCCCATTGACCAGCGGCTTCGGGCAGTGGTGCTTTCGACCATTCAGAGTGTGAACTCTGGTTGCCACAAAGAGGCTGCCGCCTTTCACCGGCGGAAGGACTCGGATCACAACCGATCCGACTTGGCCTGCCTTCACGATTGGCATTGGCACAAACTGGTCAAGGAAATTCCCTTGACCTGCGTCTTGAAGACGCTCACCCTCGCCTGTCATCAGGTCGAGGTCCAGTGTTCCGAACTCTGACATGGTAATCCTCCGTTGTCGAAAAGTAATTCGTCGTTGCGAGCCACTTCCTGTTGCTCAATCAACGGGAGTGACTATAGAGATTTTCGACAACGGAGTCAACAGACTTTAGCAGCCTGTAGAAATTTCTGTAGAAATGGATTCTTTCGGGACGAAAGACTTCTGCCACTCTTCCTCGGGCTCCAAAACTACAACATCACCTTCTTCAGGCGGCGAAATGCTCAAGGGCATGTAGACACCCTGATTACAGGTTTGTTCGAACCGGAGATCACCATACAAGCGGTTCAAAGTCGTCATGTCTTCAGACAATACCAACAATGCTGCATCCTTCGGAATCTTCTTGAGCCCACGACCCTCAAAAACTCCAAAGCCCTTATCATCCCAATCCAAACCTTCAACCTTTTCATACTGATGACGCTGTGCGTGACACTCGCAATTTGCGTCGCAAATTTCAGGCGTCTGTAGATTCTCGCTCATCCGATTCTCCTTCTGTAGGTTCGACAGGTGCCCTGATAACTTCAACATCCGAAACTTCCCGCTTCGCATATTGTTGGATTGCATCCATTTTGTCCTCAAGCGTCACCAGTCCCAATTTCTCCATCTCCTCCGACCGCTCTCTGCGTACAGTTTCAGCAGCCGTGTACTCTTCCTCAAGCGCCTTCAGAATTTGTGCATTGTGTTCCAACTGCTTGAGCACATTCGGTGGAAGCTGACGGTACAAATCTTCGTTGTAGAACTCGTATTCATCCATCGTCTTCTTGAGCTTCCGAATACGCTTCTCCAGCCGAATCTCATCAACCTTCTCCTTGGCCTCGGCCCTGATCTTCTCACGAATCTTCAAGACCTTGTCCTTGGACTTCTGCTCCCGCTCCTTGCGCTTCTTCATCTGCTTTTGTTGCTTCGACATGTAAATCCTTTCTATCAGAATTGCTTGCCCGGCCTGAGATTCGGAACGTGCAAGTCTTGTACAGGAACCGAACCATCATCCAAAGGAATACCCCGATACTCCGGAGGAATCTTCGAAACGTCGATCCTACGAGAACGGCTTGGCGGCGTAGTTCCATCAAAGTAACTCTCGTCGGCATAAGAGAGTTTGGCGGTTTCTCTTCCGGGTTTGCTGTTGGAAAACCCAAGCTCGTCTGCGACGAGCCCCTGTCCAGCAGCCGTGAAGAAGGTATCTGAAACCTCTACCACACGCCCCTTATTGTCAGTGATTGATAGCAATTCCCCGAATGCGCCGCCTCTCGGATCAGGACGCACCGCATGAACCTTGTATCGCTCCCCCTCAGTGAATTGGAGCTTCAATGCCCGTGCCTGAGCAACGCCCGGCCCATACGGTTCGAAGATCGCATGGTACAGAACCTTGTTGGGATTAACTTTTGGCTTTGACCCGCCCAACTGACGAACCGGCAACTTGGCATTCGGGTTCGAATACAAGTCATCGATGTTATCGCTCTGCCGCTTCATGGCGGCAATTTCATGAGGCTGCAACCCTTGAGCTTGTGCCGCTGCGACCTCAAGCGGACTCAGCGTGCCATTCGATGACTGGACCATGCTTTGAGCGTGCATCTGCCTCAAAAGGGCGAGTTCGGCCTGAGCCTTCTTCAGAGCATCATCTGATGACGATTGCGTCTGTTGCAACTGTTGGAATAGGGAAGGATCGAAATTCTCGATGTCCAGCGAGTCCAGATTCGGAGCTTCTGAAGCCTCTGTAAAATCCGTAGCGATCAATTGTGCTGTTTGATCAAGGGCGAACTTCTTGTTCTTTAGGATTATCCCCTTGCCATCGTTCGCTTCCTTGAAACTGACTTGACGGCGGACAAACTCGAAAATCTCGAAATCCACAACCATCACGTCTCTTCGAGCCATCTGGGACATGACCACACCAGCCAGCTTCTCCAGACCAGTGTCCTCAAACGGCTTTCCTACTTGTTTTACCTCTTCCAGAACCTTCTCGGCGTCGTAGCCGAATCCCTCTGTCTTCTTCGGGTGAAATTTCACCTTTACTTCGTACCCCACAAATCACCTCTCATATTGCTGTTACCTGTGGCAAATTGCCACCAGATATGTAGCAACCCGATAATAAGTTCCTACTAAGGTAGTATGTTCCAATAAAGAAGGGCAGCAGGAACCGCTCCCACTGCCCTTCTTTTTTATAGATGGAGGTTTGTGAGACATCCATGTCTCTTTGTTAGCCGCAAAAACCATCTACCCTAAGAGAGTACGATGTCAGGAAATTTCAATCCTCTTCCGATTTTCCACTGGAGGTCTCGGATTCGTCAAGTTCCACTTGAGAGACAAAATCCCATCTTTCATTGTGGCCACCGGATCGCCCTCAATGTTTACTGGAAGCACAACCGACCTTCTGAAAGATGAATGACGCAGTTCCTTGACATAATGTTTGGCATTATCGGATGAACGGTAATCCTCTGACATCTTTCCAGAAATGTGCAGAACGTCTCCCTCACCATGTTTCTCGGTCCACTGGACCTCAACGTCAATGTTTTCTTTGGTCATTCCCGAGGTAGCCAGATTCACATAGAAACTGCCGTCTTGTTCGTACATGTCCATCTTCGGAAATGCCGGACGTGAGTTCCCGTATTCGATCGATGATTTACTGAAGAAGCTGTCGAAGAACGAATTGAATTCATCTTCAAGACAAGCAAAGAGATCGTTCCGGTGAGGCGCAATGGAACGAGAAGCGGTAGGAACGGAAAGTTCGTTGGTCTTGGACCTGTTCATAAAAACTCCTTGTTGTTATGACCGTGCCACTATGGCTCCAGTCGTGCGTGCCAATTGGCTCCGCATTCTATCATACGCAAAATCATCGATTTTATGTTGGTTAAACTTTAGAAAAATACGAAGATTTTTTGCCACGAGATTCGGCATAGGACGAGTTTACCGGACTGTGGGCAGCGAAGATGTCCTGATCATAGAAATCACAAATCGCTCTGTAGTAAAGAGGCACATGCTTATCCAGATCAAGAGGGTAATAGTGGTGAACATCAACGCCCACATTCAACATGTTCAACTGGACCCGCCAAGCACCATGAACATGCCCCACCAAATTAAACAAGTCCTGTCTGGCACACGAGGGATAATGAGTGATGTAGCAATCAATATCGCCAACCCTCAGTTCGATTCCTGAACCGTCAGGAATCACTTCTGAGAAACGGCCATGATACTTGCTGTCCCCAAGGAAATACTTGTCGTCCCAAGGCCGATCATGATTACCACGAACCAGAATCTTCTTGCCATTGAACCGGCCAATATGGAAGCTCCACGGCTCGCCGTTCGGATCACATCCAGCGCCACTATACATGACATCGCCAACCACATAGACAATGTCGTTGGGCTCAACCACACTGTTGTGACATTTGACCAAATGATCGACCATGTCAAGAGGATCAGAGAACCCCGGTCGGCCCATGATCTCCCAGCGGTTCTCCCCAATATGCCAATCCGAAACCACAAACCTTCTCATGCCGATCGCCTCCAAATAAATACGTTCAATGCTTGATACCTAATACCTATCTCGGCGGCGATCTCTTTCCTGCTCATTCCATTATTGAGCATCATCTGAACTTCGCTCCATCTCTGGCTGAGAAGTTGATCTCTTCTAACATCAACCTTTTTGACGCAGTCCCATTTGCGAGACATAACCGGAAGGTTCAATGACAGCAATTTGTCCCTTATAGCCGAGATCAAACTCGTGTCTGTCAACAAAAGCTGAGCATATCCACTCTTGGTGATTTTTGCCAAACGATTTTCCTTGTATCTCGTCGATCGTGTTATGGAACAATACTCGTAAAGAAATCGCTCAACTACTTCGAGATTTTCGAGCCAGCTACGGTGAAGTTTGACCGCAATAGAGGAAACAAACCCTCGCCTTTTGGCTAGGTGCCCATCCCCATCGATCATTCCGACGACGAATGAGAAAAACAAATCCGGGCGATCCTTCATCCATAGTAAATCACAAGGCTCAAAAGTCTTTCTATTGGAAACCCCAAACTTCATTCTGACTTGTTTGACAACCGATGAATTCATAGAATTCATGGTGCAACCCTTGGCCTTCCCAGTATAATTCACAAACTGCCTAAATTTATCCATGTGATTGCGGTCGAGTTCTGACAAATGTAGCTTGATCGCTGTCTCGTAAAAATGCCCATCAGCTACCAAGAAGCCCATCCAGTAGTAGGTCGCCGGATTCTCGTCCAACAACACGCTCAGGTCTGCCACTCGTTTCACTTCTTCCTCGGGCCACCGGCTGAGATCATCTGTAGAGCATTTTCCCACAATCTTTCAATGCGTGCTTTCCCAAAGTCCTCGTATGAGCCATCGATCAATCGCACCAATTTTCTTCGATCGAGTTCTCTCAAAACTTCACACCAAACATTGCTTGCCAATGCCGCAAAACAATTTACCGTGCGAGTCGCCTCAACCATCATTTCATCATAATCCTTCAATGCCTCATCCGGCAAAGTGCTAAACTCAATCTGTGAAACAGATGGAGGAGTGACTTCCTTGAAATCGGAAAGTGTTCTCCGAAGTACAGTATCGTGTGTATCTCCGAACTTGCCGTGTTCCTTGATATACTGTTCTACCTGATCGCTAATTCTAATAGTCGTTGCCATGATCTCTCCTTTATTGTAACATAGCAACATTATATAGCGTGCAAGTCTGTGATTTTGCAACTCACCGACAGCTAAATGGCTCGTCGTAAATCTGTTCTTGTTTGCTCTTCGTGAGATCAGACTCAAGGAGTTGACCACCACGCTCTTGCCACACCTTCAGAATGACCTTGTACACATGCGTGTTAGGAACATAGGGGGTGTTCTGGTCGAAGTACAAGTTGTCAGCACCTCGGCCATGTTTAATCAACTCGATGGCGGCAGCAATGGCTGCCGATCGGGAGATTCCGGCCTCGCAATGGATCATGAATCCTTCAACATTGCCCCAATGCTCATCCACAAAGTCCAACACCTGCTCGGCTTGTTGCTTCTGGAAGTATGTGTGAGCCATCAATGGATGGTTGACATAATGCTGGCTGCTCCGGTCATGAAAAGCAAGCTGCAACAGCCCAACTCTGTTAGCTTCAGAGATCAATGGCCAATCGCCAACCTCTGACACCACTGAAATACAAGCCCAAGGTGATTCTGACTGGTACTGCTCAGCCAATCGCTTTGATCTGACATCAATTCGTTTGTTCAATTTTTGCCTTTCGAGAGTTGTGCATGTTAAATGGAAAAAGGACCAAAGTCAACACAACTTTGATCCCTTATGGCTTGTGGCCATGTTTTGAGGTTTCAGGACCGATGCCCGAAGGCAACAATCTCATACATGAGCAACCTCGTTGTAGCATTAGATGTCACATTAGCATGATTTTGTGCCAACAATGTGTTTCTACAACAGACGGTCATGTATGTAGTTGCATTAGGCGAGATTTTTCAACACACTGCCCCACTCTCTGATGACACGATCCAACATTGAATCCATGCTAGACCCACGCTGCAAATTCCAGATAGCAAGGTCCAAATCGGCAGGACTCATGCCATTGCTGTCAGCGATATTGAGGAAGAGCTTCTCGGTCCTGAGATACTTTTTGCCACTGGGCGGCTTCTCTGGAATCCAGTCGAGCTTCGTCTTCTCACGGAGCCATCGCAGAACGTGCGTGTCCAGACACGCCACCCGAGCGTCCTTGCGTGTGTGAAGGATGAAGTATCGGCTGGTCTTCATGCCGATCCCATTGAATCGCTCCAAATCCTCGGGCGTGCAAGTTCGTAGATTCAACCCGGCATTCACCACCCCATGAATACCATTGCTTTTCTGGGTGGTGTTGCCGAACTTGAATTTGTGGACCAGATACTTCGTGCCGGGATGATGGGTGCGATCATCCTTGAGCAGCAGGCCATCAGTGTAGTGACGCTGCTCCAATACTCGAATCCGGGCGAAATGATCCTTAGCCGGACTCTGGTTTCTACACCAGTTCAGGAAATTTTCAACTTTGACCTTGGTCTGGTCGGCGTTCTTGTTGAACACCGCAATGCAGAAGATCAAGAGTTCTTGAAGCTGCAATTCATCCCGGTTGAAGTCTGTTACGTTCTGCGGGTCAATCATACCCCAAGTTCTTTCTCGATCTCGTCGAGGTCGAAGCTACCTACAACCTCATCAACCTTGGGATTGCCCGACGATTTCTTGGTGGCGAAATCTTCTTCGACCATGAAATCGTACACGTCGCTGCCACGCTTGATGTCCCCGTGGAGCTTGTCCATTTGCTTTCGAAGCATGTGGCCCAAACTCTGGGCATTGTCGTGGTTCTTGTCCCACGCCAGCAAGTGTCGCTTCAAACGAGTCACATTGTACTTGGCATCAATGACTCGCTCCTTGAAGGCCATGACTGTTGGATCAGATTCGGCTTTGGCTTCTGCCAATGCAACAGCATCGCCGTTGTCTTTGTGTTCGACGAACCGATCGTTTCTGGCCTTTTCGCACAGAAGCTCTTCACGTTGCAGGTGTCGTTCAGCCAGAGCTAGTGAGGCTCCAAAATTGTCATAGAATCCAGCTTCCGTCTGGATGTATGACGTGAGCGTTGCTTCGCTGAAGCGAAGATTTTCGGGGTCAATGTCAATCTTGTGACCGCCGATTTGCAACGACTCGGTATTCTTATTTTCGCTCATCGTTATCTCCTTGTGGTCTCTTGTCAAATTGTTTCAGTGTGGCGTCTGTAGGATTCTCCAGATAAAAGCATGAATTCGGGATGTAAACGGTCTCGTTCTTGTCGCCGTAAATCCAGTATCCACCATTGATGAACCCCTCATCTTTCTTCACGGCCACGTTATCGAAGGTCCACATTTCACGACTAAACTGGTCGATCAGAACGACCTTCTTCACGATCATGGGCTTCGATTCCTCGACCTTACCCCACAGACAAACCGTGACATCCGGCACCAACCAGATGTATGCAAGTGCCGCCACTTGTAAGGCTACTATCGCCAAAAGAACCCATTTGTATGATTGATCTTTTGGCTTTTCCAGACAAGCTGGCTTTTCACATTCGTGCTTCGGCGCTTCATTCGTCACTTCCACTGTCGGCATCATCGTCTCCCTTATCGTGCGAAGGTTCCCAGCCCTTGATAGTATCTTTCATCCGATCGTCGAGGGTTGCGGCTTTCTTGGTTTTGGTTTTCTTCTCGCCCGAGCCGCTCTCGATGTCCGTGATCACATCGCCCTTCCTCGAACTGAGGATTTCGAGGTAATCGTCCTTCGAAATTTCTGTGAATCTCAGAGTCCGTCGATCAAACTTCAAGTAGATGAAGTATTTCGACCGCCCGTGACGCTGCTTTTCAACCCAGCCCCGCCCAATATCAAGAGCGGACTCGGTGTCATTCTGCATCAGCATGACACAGCCAGTCAGAGGACGCATGGCACCATAGGCATCGGCAAGATGCTCCTGACCAAGATGCTTGTGCTGTTCTTTCTGTGCTTCTTTTGAGCCTCTGTTGGGCTGCATGGCCGTCGCAATGAAGATGTCCTCTTCGACAGCCAGAGCGTGCAATTCTTCAACAAGAAGCTCTCTGGACTCATACGTTTTCATGTCCGCATGATGTTTAAGTCCAGCAACGTAATCGACGATCATGAAGTCCGGCTTGAAGTTGTAGAACTTCAATTGATTGATGTAAGCACGCAACGTGTTGACATCAGCCTTCTTCGGCGGGAACTGCTTGATGATGAACGGAGTGTCATGCTCGCCCGTGGGCGTGTGCAGCTTGCCGGACTTCTCAAGCTCTTCGATCTTGGCGAAAACATTGCCTTTGTCCGAGAGCAACGTTTGCACTGGAAGCCCCGTCAGGATGGCATCCATACGCTCCCCAACCTCGTCTTCCGAGATTTCGAGCGTAATGTATATCCCTCTGCGGCCACGCATCAGATTGGTGGCACAAATGTTCGCCAACATGACGGACTTGCCAACACCGGAATCTGCGACGATCGCCACAACCGACTTCGCACCGTATCCACGACCCTTGGTTTCGCAATCGATGCCGGGAAGACCAAGCATGTAGCGTTCAACGCCATGCTCGTCCTCTTCCATGCGTTCATAACGCTCCCGCATTTCGGTGAAGTATTTGATGCCGACCTCGAAACTCATGTCAGCCATCATCGATTGGCGAATGATCTCGTGAATCTTGTCCCAAGTCTCTTCGGACTCTGGGTTCTTCTCCATCAGCCGCAAGCCATCGTTGAAAGCCTTCCGAAAGGCTTGCATCTTGGCGAAGTATTTGATCTTGTCCTGTAGATACTCACGGTGTTCCAAACCGGGCTGGAAGTAATCCGTCAGAGACCTGATCTCGCCGACGTAATAAGGTAGCGACTTGTTGTCACTCAGCGAACTTTTGATTTCTTGTAGGACAAAGGTCTTGTCCGGAATGACTCTGTACTTCTCAAAGTGGTTGAAAAGGACACTACAGAGTTTCTGGTGGGCCTTGTTCGTGAAATACGAAGGCCGCACAATCGACATTGACTGCATCAGGAAGTTCTTGTCGCACAACAACATCGCAATAATGTGTCGCTGAAACTCCTCGTCCCATTTATACTTTTCGTCAACCTTCCCCTCTTCGACATCCGGCTCCATAAATGGATCATCAAACGCATCATCGCTCATGTTCTCTCCTCTTTCCGTTAGCTACACTTGATATTCTGTTTCCGCAGGCATTAAATCTCACTAGATTCAAACCCTTACTCAGGCTGGAGTTCGAACCTTGTAGGAATGGCGATCTTGATAGTATGAAGACCGCCTTTTGCCTGCGACACGGCGTCAGCGCTGTCGCCAATAATCCATCCCGCAACGCCCGCAAACATCAAGGGAACGATCACCCGCAGGTTCGTCACCAGCCGTGGGTCTCGTTCGACCTCTGCCCACCACACCCACTCCACCTTCTCTATTTCCTCATCACGAGGCTTAAGAGCCCCCGGATATCGCACAGACGTCTGCACACAATGAATCGTGACACCGCCATCACGAATTTCTCCGAGCTTCCATGCCTTCCAGCATGTATATCCGGTCTCTTCTTTGAGTTCTCGGATCGCAGCTTCTTCTGGCGTTTCCCCCTCTTCGATCTTGCCACCGGGCAAGTTGATCCTACCCGCCATCCATTGAGGTTTCAATTTGTGGATAACCACAATCTTAGGATTGCGCATTCGCTGACAAAAACACAGAACGTATTCGGAGGTCATGGCGGTTCCTTGTAGGAATCCTTGCGGGGAAGGGGAAGTCTACCTTTCGATCCCAAATGCGCCAATCCCTGTTAAATGAAAAACCCCGGCCTTACCGCCGGGGTTTTTACAGAAGCCTTTCATACAGCAAGATATGCGAATTCGCTCAACGAAACCATACCTGTCCTGTAGGATTTTTCTCTGGTGACTTTCTTCCCGAGAGACTTCACGCTGTTCCAGATAATTTGCTTGCAATACCGTGCGAAGAAAATGTCAATCTCCAGTCTAGCGTTCCGGTCGGGTCGTTCGGCTTTCGGCACATACTTCTGCACGAGCCGCTCAAGAATCACTTCTTGGAATGGTCCGTACTTCTGGCGGTTAGCCCCGTGCCGTCTTCGATTCCGCCAAAGACGCCTCAGTTCATTCAAGAGTTTCCTGACGAACTTGTCTTTGGCGTGCTTGTCCAATGCCTCGAAGCAGTTCTCGATGTATCGTTGCCGCTTTGTGTAGCTCCCAGCCCGCATCACTGCGATCCGGAGAGTCTGCACGATATCGACCTGTTCTTCGATGTGGTTGTTGTTGTAGTTCTTCTCCAGAAATACCCACGCCGCTTTGTGACACAATCTTCCGAATTTACGTTCGAGTTCTTCATATTCCTCGTGCCCGATTGGGAACGAATTCATTACAGATTCCATTTCACTCCTTATAGAACTTTCATATCAGTCAGTTTCGCACCAAACTTGACTTTGGTGCCCATTCTCAGACCTTCACAAATCTTTGATTCGTCTTCCAAGGTCTGTTTGACAGCCATAGCGGCTTCATTTGCGATGATCGAGCGACATACGACTCCGTAACCATCATGCACTGTGAAAGACAGGTTGATGATCTTGGAGTCCAAAGCATCGTGCAATGCAATCAACCGCTCCAGACAAAACGTGGCTGCCACGCCTTGCACGGAAAAGTTGCGAGCGAGATACGACATGTTCTCTGGGAACTCACGAGGACGACCGAAGTGGTCCTCAATCTTCCCGAGTTTGGCAAGTCGCTGGCGCTCGTACATCCAGTCCCAAGCTACAGAGAAAATCTTGCGAATCCGCAGGATCAACTCCTTCGCCATTTCAGTCGAGACCCCAATAAGTTCTCCCAAGCCGGTGGGGCCAAGCCCATACATCACCCGCAGGAAAATCTTCTTGGACTTCTCTCGTTTTGCGTCAGTATCACAAGCGGTGCCTGTGAGCTTCTGATACATCGCCGCATGTGGGTCTGCGGCAGCAATCACTTCTTGAAGAACTGGGTCTTTCGAGAGCCACTGAAGCGCAACGATCTCACAACCACGATAGTCAGCCGTCATGAACACGGCATCTTCACCTCGTGGGATTAAATCGCTTTTGACTTCCGGACTCATGTAGAAAGGAAGATAGCTCTTCTCGAATTTTTTGTAGTTATTCATCCGCCCATTGGTCTGACCTTCAATCTCATAATGAGCAAAGACCGGACCCTTTGAGGTCAGAGACAACAACGGCGTTGTCTCAAGTGCAGGGAGCACCTTGAGCATCAAAGGAAGATGGATTTTCTTGTATAGAGGCTTCCAAGCAGGCTGCTTGGAGATGACTTTAGCTCTATTTAGGGCTTCGATGAATGTTTTTGGTTGAGTTTTCTTGAGACCCAAGAAATTCTCAATAGGCTGGAGATCGACCAGACTGACGGTCGGCATCTCAAAGCTCGGCACGAAGTATCGGAAGTAACTCAACAACGATTTCAAGTTCCAACAGAGAAGCGTCTTCAGGCTTTCTGATGAAAAGATCGTGGAGTCCAATATACCCAATACCGTGCGAATCGTTGCCCTTTCCGGTTCGAGTTGAAACTCAACCGAGTTCTTCTCGCCTTCAATAATCAACTTGACCATTGCGCCAGAGGTGAAATCCGGGATTTCCGGATCGCTCCTGAAATAGAGTGCCTTGTTGTGCTCCAAGAGACCGGCGATCTGACATGCGAATTCTTCGAGAAGCATCCTGTCCTCGTAGTTGTTTCAAGACGTACTTGGGGTAATGCACATGGCCCAGTACATCGTATTCCCTGAGATTGATGGCCATGTCCTGCCGCCACACAAATGACTTGGCGAACTTTCTAACCGAAACCGTCGTTCCATATCCAGAGACAGTTCCGTTGCGGGGATCATACTCATAGGTCATTCGATACCTATTGCGATCGAACCAAATGACCTTGCGCAAATCTCCCTTTCGACCTATAAATCTCAAGAAACATCTGTATTCCCAAGCTGCCCACGCAATCAACGATTTGTGATAGGGCGACAACCTCATGTTGAATTGCTTGTCACTACATGGCAACAAAAGCCTCAGAGCCTCTTCAGAGAACTCATAGGGCAGGTTGTGAGCCGCCAGCAATTCGTACAGGGACTTGTAGTGTTGTAAACACAATGGCAGGAGTTCCATAGGATTCTCCTGTGCCAAGAACTTGTAGCTGGTGTGTTGTAGGATGAACGGGGACTTCCCGCAAATCATGCACCGCTTCAGGAGTGGACTCTCGTCGTACTCGCCCATCTTGTCATTCCAAACGTTGGAATGGATGTAGGCCGTGAAAGAAGAGTACCCAAGCTCGGCGAGTCGCCGATCCCTGTGGGCAAGCGAACGCTGGCGACACATGCTGCGGTTCGCAGCGGCCTTCATCAGTCGGTGGAGCGTTGTCATTCCCGAATCATACGACCGATCGGGAATTCACACAACACCAAAACTGACTTGTAGTTTCGAGAATCTGCGTATGGCTCCCTCAGCGCAGACGAGGGGCCAGAGGTATATGATAGAAGATTAAGTTAAGTCAGGAACGTTAAGTTGCTTAAAATTAACAGGCGAAAATTGTACACCCGTACCTTATACGCAACCTGCCATGATCTTTCGATCCGGCGGCGTTCCTGCAAAATCTTCCAACTATCCTCAACCACGCCAGTACGACTTTTCGCCCTGCTAAGCTCATCGAACTACCGGAACGTCTTGTCCGGCAAGTCGGATACCTGATACCGACCCAAAATGATGCGATGAACGTCCGAAGACGTTCCCTCTGGCATTTGGGGCGTTTCGATGAGAACCTCGGTTTTGGGAAATAGCTTTAGTGCCCTCGTGGCACTGCTTGGTCCGGTAAGACCTACCCGGTTCCCGGTTGTTTGTCTCTCAATTCGGTTCAGTGGTCGTAGACATTCCCGTGAGAGTGATAGCCCTCTATGGGCAAGCCGGTGTTAAACACTAACCGGTCTAGTATTTCACGTTTGTGGAAAATAACAGAAAGCTCTGTAGACTGCAATGCTTTTTACCACAAAATCCGTCTTGGCGCAAGTCCTCATACTTCCGATAATGCAATCTCCAAGTGGAGTTCGACCTATGAATCGATAGATACAAGACCAAGGAGGAAGCCATGCGACTTGACACGATTCTCCAGTACAAAATGACCGGCGTCGAGGCCGATGCCTACAAGCTCTGCCTCATCTGGGAGGCAGAGAGCAAGCGCTTGTTCCCCGAACAGTATCTCGCTCGAATCCCAAGCTCCGGAGACCCCCGAAAGTCCCATCTCTTCCGACACTGCTGGAAAATGCTCAGGGAAACCCGAGGCATCCTCAGCGAAGCAGATCGCAAACTCTATGTGATCGCCAACCTCGTAGGCGTCAAAGTCCACAATGGACGCATCGATCCCAACATTCTCTCGGGGGATCAGGCGTGGAAGCGTTGGAAAACCTACAAGTGGTTGTACGAACGCAAGCTCGCTGAGAAGAATGGCGAGGCACCGAATCCCAACCCAGCCACGACCAGCCCCAAACTGATCTGGGAACTGGAGATGACCAAGAAGTTTCTGCACGAAAAGTGTGATGGCGAAGTCACAGAAACGAAGATCAAGGAGTTTATAGACTCCGGAACCCTCAAGTTCTGGACTTTGAGGGGCAAAGTTTCACCATTCTACATTGTACAATCTCCATTCCTACAGAAGCACGCCAACATCCAACAATTGGGGGAACAATGTTGGTTCAACCCCTCGCTGATCAAGAGCAAAGTCAGCGATGATGTGGCGGCATACTTCCGTCAGGAGTTCTCATACGAGTTCACCGCATGAACGAGCCATTCCTGAAAGCCAAAATCTGTATTGAGGGTAAGCGTGTCCCCCTCAATTTCGTGTCAATCCAACACCCTTTGGTTCAAAACGCCGAGTACCAAGGTCGGGTTCTGACGTGGGCCGGACTCTATGGGATCATCAGGCGGCATAAAGTTGCCGAGATACTCAGCACAGAGTCAGTTCCTCTCTACATCGTTGTGGTTTTCACAGACGGAGAGGAGTGGGGCTTCCAGATGAGTATGGATGAATGGTACGAGATGGGTCCGTACATCATTCCGGTGGATGGCCCAGTCAACTGGTCCAGAGAAGGATTCTGACGGCGCAACAAAAAAAACCTCGGGGAGAATCGTTCCCCCCCGAGGCGACCACTCGCCAACAGCTTCTCAGACGAGCGAGCCCGCATTTCTGCGTGTAGCATTCCTGATGAGGTACGCTTCGGTCCAGACCTCGAAGGACATCCGCATCTTCCGAGCTTGTCGGCGTGCCGCCCGCACCTTGGCACGCATGAACTCGCTCAGAAGGTATCCTTCAGGGATGACCATGATGAGCATGTCTGGACCGGACGACCTTTTGACCCAAAAGTCAAAGACGCCCTGTCGAGACATGCCTTCGCACTGGTAGTCGAAGGAGACCGTCTGCTTCCTCACGTCCCGACTGCGCTTGTCTCCCACCAAGCGTTGCGCTGCCAGCTTCACGAGATCGATGGCTGGACGGGACTTCTTTTCTTCCGTGAACAGCGTTTCAGAATTCATTGTACGTCCGATCATGCTCTACGTCTCAACCATGCTCCTTGCATCGTGATCGGCTTCATGCCGCTGGCATGGAACTGCACATTGCGTGCCAGCGAAAAGTTCGTCTGAAAATGCTTGAATCCATCGTTTTAGACGAAAAAGTGCGACAATTCCGGGTCGCACTCTGTGGCAACTCGCCACACTTTTTGGTCAAGAATCAGCCAGTGCGATCAGGAAGTGACTAAGCGGGCGTCAATAGTATTTGATGTGGCACGCTAAGCATTCACTGATCTCATCTCGATCTTGAGAGGCGAAGAAGCAGATGTCAAGGTCATTGATGCCAATTTGCCATTTTCGAGAACTCAGCGGGCTCTCGATGTTGTAGTTCGTGATCCGGAGCGTCCCGGCGTCCTTGTCGAACGATACAAGTGTCTGGTTCTGCTCGATTTTTTGCTGATACATCCCCTGCTGGCCTTGACCTCGGACGTCGAAGCACAGGATGTAATTGTTCTCGTCGTGCTGCCTTACGCCCACGGGGATGAACACGTCTTTGGCATTCCGCTTCATCTTATTGTAGATGTGCAGAACCAAATTTTCAAGGTCGCCGAAGCCATTTGAGGCTGCTGGAGTGGGTTCTTTAGCGATATGTTCAAGATGCGTGAAGATTTCTTGAGCAACCGAGTCTTCCAGACCGCCATAGCCGTGCCGGTTGAGTTGTAGGAGCTTCTTCATCACCCAGCGATCCTGCCCCTGAAGGTCTTTCCCCTTCTTTTTGATGTAGAAGCTCAGGCCGGTGTCGATTTCCAACTTCACGCATCCCAAATCGCTTCCCCAGCGAATTTCGGACATAAAAGGAGATTCCGATGTGTACTGGCCGATTTTCTTCTTGGACAGGTACTCCATCATTAACTCGATGTTGAACTGTCGGATCGGCTTCGCCGCCAAGATGGCGGACGGTTGCTCGTCGCTGTGGGCTTTGTCGAAGCCGAAAATGTCTTTCGCTTCCAGCCATGTTCTGAATTGAAGCCGTCTTTTCATAGTCCATTATTTATGGTAAGTTACCTCGGTTTTGACAGAGCAACAGTTGGAATGGAGGCCGAATGCTGGAACAAGGAAACGCCTACGACGCCGGAGAAAAACATGCCGGATGGATTCTGGGCCATTTCCAGACCGGGAACCTGCTCTCGAACGATGTCGAAATCAAATGGAAGCTCCACCCGGCAGGTGATAGGAACGGGAAATACTCCCGCTGCAATGGCAAAACCATCTCCATTCTGGTTCGTGGCTGCCTTCAATACCGCTTCGTGCCTGAAAACCAACACTGGTCGATTGCCGAAATCGTCTTGGAGAATGAGGGGGATTTCGTCTCATGGGGACCAGAGATGAACCACGACTGGATCGCTTTGAAAGAATCTCTCGTGATGACTGTTCGATGGCCGTCACTCAGAAAGGAATCTGATGAAAACCGTCAATCCCATGAATCATCACCAGTTCGGTGACGGGAATATCTACTGTTCCCACGATCTTCACGACAACCTCATCGATCTCGCCATCAACTACAAAGATCGATTCGAGAAGAATTGGTTATCACAGAAGGTCTGCGTGCCCCGTTCTAACATTGTCATGGGAACAATGTTCCTTGAACCATCTACTCGAACCCGATGGTCGTTCGAGTCGGCAATGGCAAAACTTGGCGGTCACGTCATCTCCTCGGAATCAGGCAAACACACCTCGGCTCTGGCGAAAGGCGAGACACTTTCTGACACAATGAAGGTTGTTTCCCAGTATGTGGATGTGCTGGTTGTGCGATCTCCTGATCCCATGACAGAATGGATGACAGTCGGCCCGATGGGGCTGCCATACTTTGAGTTGCCGTGCAAAATCATCAATGCAGGGGATGGTCATAATGAGCATCCCACACAGGCACTTACCGACCTTGTGACCATCTATTCCAAGCTGGGGAAGGTTGAAAAACTGAAGATTGGAGTCATTGGCGATCTCGAACGCAGTCGCACAATCCATTCTTTCATCAGTCTGATGTCACGCTATGACAACGAGTTTGTTGTTTATGGAGGACTCTCGAAGTTTGAGTGGGATGGATACCCAAACGATGTCCAGCCGTGCGACAATGAGTTGCAGGTGATCTACGACGATCTTGATGTGCTCTATCTGAACCGGATTCAGGCAGAAAGATGGGCTGAGGGTTCGGCCCCAGAGCCCTTCATCCTGACAGAAGATCATCTGGACGCTTTGCCGAAGACGTGCATCGTCATGAATCCGGGGCCACGCAGGGAAGAATTACCGGCTGAACTGGACAGCGACCCTCGAATTGTGTATTTTGAGCAGGCTCGAAACGGGCTGTACGCAAGAATGGCCCTGCTTGAGTACCTATTCCCTGCATGATGGTGTAGCGGAGCCACGGAAGGGAATCGGGAATTCCCCTCATGCAGGAATAGCGTCTGCGCTCTAAATAATGGACTATGAGCAACTGGAAAACGTGGTTTGAAACCCGTCAAAGAGACGAGAAACTTCGCCAACTTCATCACATCTGGAGCGACACCTTCAAGGCACTAGGCGTCAATGGCCTAAGTGACGAGGACGCCGCCCATCAATCGTTGAGTCGAATCAACTACAACGATCGAAGCTCCGGCACCCAGAGTACATTCAAGGGCAAGCAAGCAACCCTCAAACGTCTGGAAAACGGTCAGATTTTCCAACGGCTGCTTCAGCTACAAGACCCTGATCTGGTGAAAGCCGTCGAGGACGCCAAGAACTGGCTTGGTCATAGCGGCGAAGATGGTGCCTCGGGCGAAACCAACGCCAGTACCACTGTCAGCACATTGCTACAGAAGATGTACGGACCCTACTTCCAGAAACTCATTGATGCAGATTTCCCAGACATGTCTGGGGAAAACGAGCCTGTGGCACAAGTCGAGCCGCAACCGCCAATGGACAACCTCGGGCCAGAAGGCCCGAATATCGATGGTGAGATTGATCCACAAGCTGATCCGACCCAACAACCACAACCACAAACACAACCGCCAATGCCTCCGATGCCGGGACAACCACCGCAACCGCCAATGCCCGGCCAACCTCCCATGCAAATGGCCCATCGAGTCAGAAAGGGCAAGGGAATTTTCGAGACATGGCTTCTTAACAGGATTCAACGGTGATCTATGGATTCTCTGATGTGCAAGTTTCTCATGTGTCGGCCAGAGCACTTTTCTGTCTTTTACGAGATCAATCCTTGGATGAAAACAGAGAATTCTGTAGATCAGTTGCTTGCATTGGAGCAATGGGATGCTCTGTGCGAGGCCATTGAGAATGCTGGCGGCACTATCAAACAAATACAACCAGTCGCCGGATTGCCAGACATGGTGTTTACTGCGAATGCCGGGTTGATACTTCACAACCAACGAAGAGTCATTCTGTCAAACTTCAAGCACAAGGAACGGAAGGGCGAAGAAGAACATTTCCGACGATTCTTTGAGCAACATGGATATGAGGTCGAAAGCGTCTCTGCTCCTTTTGAGGGGGCTGGTGACGCTTTATTTTTGGACGGATATCTCATGGGTGGTCATGGGTTTCGGTCAGACATCATGGCTTATTGCGGTGGCAATCATGAGCTTGGATTCCGAGATTGCATCGAGTTCCATATCGATCCGCCGTGGCTAATACTGCCGTTGATTGATCCCCGGTTTTACCACCTCGACACATGCTTTTGCCCTCTGACTAACGGCGATTATTTGATATATCCGGGCGCTTTCTCGGAAGAAACCCGTTTTGCCATTCAATTGTTGGGCAAACGGGAGATCGAGGTAGACGAAGACGAGGCCGTGAAATTCGCCTGCAATGCTGTGCTTGTCCCAGATATTCGGGCCAATGGTCAAATTATGGGAAATACGGTCTTGATGCCGTCCGGCTGTCCAAAAACTGTTGAACAACTGACGGAAATCGGCTACAATGTGGTGCCGCTCGACATGTCGGAGTTCATCAAGTCCGGTGGGGCGTGCAAATGTTTGACTTTGCGACTCTGATTTTACATTCGGGCTTTCCCGTCGTAGAGTCTGGGGTCAAAGCAACGTTTGGAGCCAAAATGAAAAGCCATCTCGCCCAACTCGTGAAGAGCTTCGCCCTTGAAACAAGGGCGGACAACGATCTCATCCGACTGAGCAGCGGTCGTTTGTCCCGGTATTACATCGACGGCAAACGACTCTCGCTCCACAGCGAGACCATGCACGAGTGTGTGCAGTGTCTCTCTCAGTTGATCATGGATGGGTGTAGCGATGGGATCGTGGTAGACGCCATCGGCGGACCTTGCATTGGCTCTGACGCTATGGTGGGAGCTTTGCTCTACCACTGGGGCGGTAGTCGCCACATCTTCCGTGGATTTTTGGTCCGAAAGGAAGAGAAGAAACACGGCAAGCCCGAGCGAGTGATTGGGACCGTCAAGCCCGGCGACAACTGTGTCCTTATCGAGGATGTCGTCACAACCGGCAGAAGCTCACTGGATGCAATCAGACAAGTTCAAGCATTCGGTGCCAAGGTGCATCGAGTGGTGTGTCTTATGGATCGGGAAGAAGGGGCCGATGAGCTACTCGCAAACGAGGGCATCGACCTCAAAGCAGCGCTCACGATGAAAGACCTCGGCCTGCCGCCGGATGTGGGAGCAAGGAATGCTTGAGAAGGTGATCAGCGGTGCCCAGACCGGAGCCGACAGGGCTGGTCTGGATGTCGCCAAGAAGTTCGGAATCCCCACCGGGGGCACGATGCCATTCGGATACAAGGCTCTTGATGGATGTCATCCCAAGTTCCGTGAAGAGTACGGAATTGTGATGCACACTTCCTCTTCGTATAAGCCTCGGACCCGGAAGAATGTGGCTGATTCTGACGGAACCATCCGTCTCGCAAGGGATTTCAACTCCCGAGGCGAGATTTGTACACTCAATGCGATCAACGACTACGGAAAAGAGAAATTCGATGTCGATTTGAGTGATCCGCCGCCGATTTCGGACGTTATCCAGTGGATTGAGGAGAAGAACATTCGGACCCTCAATGTCGCTGGCAATTCCGAAGAAACATCGCCGGGGACATACGCCGCCACAACGGCGTACCTGACCAATCTATTTGTGGCCTTGGGATTCAACCCGACAACTCCACACAAGCTCACAACCGCAGAGACGACGAGCCAGAGAGCAGGCTAACCGACGAAAGTAAACATGGAACTCTTGGAAACGACACAACCAGCCAGCGTAAGTGAATCACCAGTCAAGACCCTCATCATCATGCGGGGTTTGCCGTGGACGGGTAAGTCGTATCGTGCCCGAGAACTGGCTGGAACGACTGGGAAGATTTTCTCGACCGACGACTACTGGTATCAGGTCAATCACCCGGAGAAGCCGGACGAGTACAGCTTCAATCCGAGGTTTTTGGCACACGCCCACAAGTGGAATCAAGTTCGAGCCCATCAGGCGATGAACATGGGCGAGCCGCTCATCATCATCGACAACACGAACACGACTCCCTCAGAGCCCAAGGCTTACGTCGAGTACGCTTGTTGGCAGGACTACACCTGCCGTGTTGAGGAACCAACCTCGGAGCGGTGGCTGGAAATCGCAGAGCTACTGCGTCACAAGCGAGACAACAAGGATGCTCTCAGAGCGTGGGCCAAAGTGCTCGAAGAGGGCAGCAAGGAAACTCACAAGGTTCCATTCTTCGCCATTGAACGAATGATGTGGCGTTGGTGGTACGACATGACCGTGGAGCACATCCTCGAAGCGCCGGACATGCCGTCCGAATAGTCCAGAGCAACTGTTGGAATCACCTTTCGCAGGAGTGAATGATGAAACGCTTGATGTTCCTGTCCCTCATGTTGATTGCCTCAACGGCATTCGGCCAGACCTACGAGCAGCGGCTTGGATCGGCCCCCGTCTCGGCCTTCTCGCCAGCCAAAGTCAACGAACTTCCAGTCTTGCTGTGGGGTGCTGACGGCGTCTCCTTCTTCGGCAACGGCGGATCAGTCAAGACCCAGCCCGGCTCCATCTTCAAGACAGCCGGTCTGGAATTCACGATCATCAACGGCGACGACTTCAACGGCCAAGTCAAGGCGTACCTCGCCGGTCGCCCGTGGCTCCGAGGTACGGCCCGCATGGTCGGCGCTGCGTCCGAGGTGCTCAACAAAGACCCTCGCACGAAGCCGGTCATGGTTCTGCAACTCTCCTATTCAGTCGGGGACCATCTTGTCGCCACATCCGGCATCAAGACGATCTCCGATCTGAAGGGGAAGAAGATCGCTGTGCAGCTTCCCATCGGGCCGCACCTCGACCTGATCGACGATACCCTCCGTGCCGCCAAACTCACGCTCGCTGACGTGACGTTGGTCCCCTGTGCCGACCTCGTCGGCCCCAAGGGTCCGGCCCAAGCGTTGCGTGACAAGAAAGCTGACGCCGCCTGTGTGATCACCCCCGACATGATCGGGCTGTGTGGTGGTCTCGACAAGATGGCGAAAGACGATGCCGAAGGCAACGTCAAAGGTTCGCATGTCGTCAACAGTACGGCGACCATGAGCCGTTCGATCGTAGACGCCTACTGGGTCCGCAAAGACTACTTCGATGCTCACAAGGCAAACGTGGAGAAGTTCGTCACAACGTGGCTCAAGGCTGGCGAATCCTTCGTGAAGGGCCGTGACGCCTACACCGAGAACAAGAAGGATTCGGCTGAATACAAGCTGTATGTCTCGACAATGCAGAACATGCAGCAGTTCTATGGTGTCGATGCCCTGCCGACCATCGAAGTCGATGTGCATGGGATGATTTTGGACGCCGAACTCTCCCGCATCCCCGGCAACGAAGTCTTCTTCGCCGAAGCAAACAACCTTGTCGGCTTCGACGCCAAGCTGAAGGCTTCGCTCGACTTCGCTTTGGCCCTCGGTTACACCATGAAACGTTCCGGGTGGGACAAAGCCACTTGGGACTACAAGAAGATCAGCGAGAACGCTGGCGTGAAGTATGTGGCCCCCGTCATCAAGCAGGGCCGCATCAATGCCGAAGCGATCGACTTCAAGGACATTGACGACAAGGTTGTCTTGTCCTTCCCGATCTACTTCGGCGTCGAACAGAAGGATTTCAACCCTGACCAGTATTCTGCTGAGTTCAATCGGGTCAGCGAGAGCGCTGCTCTGTTCGGGAACAGCGTGATCGTGGTCAAGGGGCATAGCGACACGCTCCAAGCCCTGACCAACTTCTTCTTGGCGGCGAAAGCCAAAGGTCTGATCACCGGCAACGCTCCGAACTACAAGTTCGATGGGAAGCCTCTCGATCTGACCGATACGGCAGCCGTGATCAATGCCATTCAGAACACGACGCTCTCCGGCTACAAGGATTCCAAGGGGCGTCCGATCGACGATCCTCGGGAGACGGTGGCAGCGGCTCAGACGTTGAGTCAGAGTCGTGCGGAAGCCGTCAAGAGGGCTCTCGAAACCTACCTCGGCGACAAGGTCCGCATCGACTGGTCCCAGATTCAGCCACGGGGCATGGGAATCGCCGAACCGGTCTATCCTCGGCCTCGTAGCGAAGCTGAGATGGGCAAGAACCGCCGGGTGGAGTTCGCTATCATCCGGGTTCAGGCCGAGTCGGTTGCCCCCGAGTTCGACTTCGACAAGTAGTCGATCCTTCCTCTACTTTCCCCTGCCGCCGCAGACCGGCGGCACCGCACCGTCTGGTGCGGCGGCAGGGCCGCTTTCACCCCTCTCCCCGAGGTTCACATGAATAAGATCGCTCTCCTCTTGGGTCTTCTGTTGGCTGAGAGTGTTGTGGCCGATGACATCATCATCGTCCTCGACACGTCTGGCTCGATGAGCACCAGAATGCAGGTCGGCGAGACTCGCATGAAGGTTGCTCAAAATGCTCTGACCGATGTGCTCACGAAACTGCCGCCGACCACACACATCGGCCTCATCACGTTCGACGGCTGGGCCTACAAGTTGGGTCCGATCAATAAGGAGCAAATCACTGCTGCGATCAAGGCTACGACAGCCTCGAAGAGCCACACTCCTCTGTGGCAGTACATCAAGTACGGGGCGGACGCCCTTTTGCAAGAGCGACAGAAGAACAACAACGTGGGTCGCTACAAGTTGGTTGTCGTCACGGACGGAGAAGCCAACGATTCAGAGAACAACTATCTGACCGACATCAAGAACCGTGGCCTGATCGTCGATGCTATTGGCATGGACATGAGGTCAGATCACTCTCTGAAGAACAAGGTCAACGGCTACTACATGCGTGGCGACGATCCTTCAAGTCTCACTGAGTCAGTCGGCAAAGCTGTTGCCGAGAAGTCATTTAGCGATGCGGCGACCGGGGACGAGAAGGAAGCTCTGGAGATGATCGCTGCCATGCCGGACAAGTTTTCTTTGGCTGTGGTTCAGGGGTTGTCGCTCTTCCAGAATCAGCCCATCGGCGAGAAGCCGCCGCTCGTATCGGTGGATGCCGATACTGGCAATGTCGTAGTCCCGGCTGCCGCACCGGTGGCAGCGGCTCCAGAAGAAGGCGGTTCTGGAATCCTCTGGTTGGGAATCGTCATTGTTGGTGCGGCGATTGTGTTCTTCATCTGGCTTGCAAATCAGTGAGGTGAGCGCAATGAACGAATCACAGAAACGACTGTTGCTTGGCTCGGTCACGTTCGTTGCGGTCTTTGCCGTGGGCGTTGGCGGATATGCCTTGTTGTTCAAGCCACTCGCCGACAAGCGGGCAAAAGTCAAGGCCGAGCAAGAACACAAGCAGATCATCGAAGCGACTTCGACTCAGACGCACTTCGATCATGAAATCACGATCGTCGTAGACGGGTTCAGCGGGTACTCGGTCTACCGTGACCCAATGTTCCATGCCACGTTGGCTGCGAAGAAAATCAAAGTCAACATCGTGGACGATGGCGCAAACTACAATGAGCGGGCGAAGAAGCTCCAGACCGGTGAGTATCAGATGGCGGTCTACACGATCGACGCCATGCAAACCTCATTCTCCGACTTGGGGGATTCGCCTGCTACCATTGTTGCCATCACAGATGAGACTACCGGCGCTGATGCAATGGTGGCGGCAGGGGCGTTGTTCCCCAACATTGACGCTCTCAACGATCCTGATGTGAAGATCGTCTGTACTCGCAACTCTCCGTCCGAGACACTGGCTCGGGTGGTCATGCGGTACTACAACCTTCCTCAACTCGCCAAGAACCCATTCGTTTATGTGGACGGGGCCAAAGCTGTCTACGAATCCTACAAGGACAGCAAGCCGGGCGAGAAGAAGGTCTACGTTCTGTGGGAGCCGTATGTTTCCAAGATGACGGCCAATCCCGACTACCACAGTGTGATGACTTCGGACAAGTTCCGAGGTTATATCGCCGACGTGTTGCTGGCCCAGCGTGGGTATCTCCACAAGAACGAAAACATTGTGACGGAAGTCGTCAAGGCATACTTCACGACTCTCCATCATCACAAGAATGCGTTCGCCAAGTTGCTGTTGGAAGATTCCAACAGGATCGGAGAGCCACTCAAGAAGGAGCAGGCCGAAAAACTGGCGGGTGCCTTGTGGATGAAGAACACGCAGGAAAACTATGCTCATTTCCGATTCGTTTCGGGAGATGGCATTCAGTCGATCGACGAAATCATCCGAAACATTACGGATGTGTTGATCCAAACCGGAGCGATCAGCGTTGACCCCACGGGTGGTGTGCCCGGCAAGTTGTACTACAACAACATTCTGAGGCAGATGTATAGCGATGGGTGGCATCCCGGATTTGCGGTCGAAAACATCCGGGATCAGAAGGCTCTTGCGGATTTGAGCGATGAAGAGTGGGAGACGCTCAAGCCTGTGGGCACGCTTAACATCCCCCGATTGGTGTTCGCCCGTGGAACATCGACGCTGACGCCCCGCTCGGAAGAGACATTGAAGGAACTTTCTGATAAACTGCGGACGTGGCCACAATACTATCTGATCGTTCAAGGCAATTCGGCCAAGAGCGACAATCCAGAAGTGAGTGCGGCCAACAAGCAACTGGCAAAGGATCGTGCCGAGTCTACGGTTGATTGGCTTGTGAAGAACGGAGTCGATCGGAAGCGCATCCGTGCGGAATCTGGCAAGACCAACGGTTCAACAACTGTTGTGTTCGTGCTTGGCGAGATGCCTTACTGAGGCCAACCATGAGAACGATAAAACAACAGGTGATGATCGACTTGATTGTCACCCCCTTTGTCATCCTTCCTCTTGCAGGCGGCTTCGGTCTCATGCTTTTGGGGGTGATCATCCCGCCACTTCTCCCTGTGGGATTCTTGTGCATGACAGGGGGTCTGGCCGCATTGGCGGCGAATGTCGCCATGAATGTGAACGACACAACGAAAAAAGTCATTGCCCGGATGCAGCGGCAAGCACGGCAAGACAAGATCGCCGAACTCAACAAGCTGAAAAGGCAGTTGAACCAAGACGAGACAGCAGCAGGCCATCTCGACGATCTTCGATTGATGTACTTCTCCTTTGTTGATGACATACAAGCCGGTAAGGTCCGGCTTGTCTCAGAGATGGTGATGGAGAAGATCGATCGTATCTTCGAGTCTTGCGTTGCGGCGTTGAGAGCTTCATGTGATATGAATGAGACGGCGAGCAAAGTCAGCACGAAGCTCCGAAAGCAGATCAAGGCTCGCCGTGAGCATTTGCTTGAAAGCGTCGGGGCGAACTCGGCACAACTCTTCGATGTGATCAGTCAGATTCGGGCTTTGGGGTTGAAGACAAAAGAGTCCGAGATCACTGAGCTACATCAAACGTTGGAACGAGACCTTCAATCGGCCTTGGCCGTAGACAAGATGGCGTCATTGACGGTCAATGACGATCTCGACGAACAATTCGGCGAGTACCTCGAAGACGAAAAGTGACGGTTATCCGTCCAACACAGGAGAGAGATCATGTTTCGTTGGCTCAGGGCTCTTACTTCGTTGATTCGTGGATGGTTTGGCCACAAGGCAGACAACCTCCACGACAACCCGCTCGTGATGGCACAATCGTTTGACAACGCCATCAACAGCAAGACAGCCACCTTTGATCAGGTGAAAACTGCTGTTGGGATGCTCGTCGGCCTGAAGGCACAGAAGGTCGCCAAAGTGAAATCCCTCGGCGAGAAAATCGACACGCTGAGTCGAGTGAAGGCCGGGGCTGGTGCGAAGCTCAAGGCCCGAGCAACGCTCCTTGTGGAGAAGTGCAAGGCGGAAGGCATCACCGACAAAGATGCTGTGACGGCCCGGCTGAACGCCGATCCCGAGTACCTGAAGCATCAGGGAGCCTACAACGACTCGTCGTCGTCGCTGGCCGAAGCTCAGAGCGAATTCGAGCGTGAGGAGAAAGACCTCGTCGAATACGACAAGAGGATCGCCACGCACAAGACCCAATTGCAGACGATGCAGCGTAACATCAAGAAGCTGCAAGAAGAGAAGCACGACGCCATCGCCGATACGCAGCTTGCGAAGGAGATGGATGCCGTCAGCACCGCTCTGGGCGGGATCACGACCAGCGGCGAAGACAAAGACCTCGAAGCTGCCCGCAAGGCCCGACAGCGTGCCGTGGGTCGTGCAGCGATCAGCAGCGAATTGTCCGGAACGGACGCTGCCGCTGCGGATGCTGAATACGCCGCCTACGCCACCGCCGTCGAGTCCAACAAGGAACTCGACGATCTGCTCGACCTCGACTCCATGCTCGGCGGTGCGAAGGAAGGGAAGCTGGAGCCTTCCAAGCTCGTCGAGTGATCTGCGTTACGTCCACTCACTGACTCAAGCAGGAACCACATTCCCATGAAACGCATTGCAACGTTTGCTCTGATCGCTCTCGCAGCCATCGGCTGTGGGAAGCCGAAGGAAGAGACCACGCCGGTGTTCCGTCTCAGCCCGTCCGAGTACACATCGTGGTCGGTCTTCATGGTGGCCGGGAAGCTCGACCTGATCAACCCGGAAGCGGGCAAGCTGGGCTCGCTCGAAAAGAAGCACGGCGTCGATATCGAACTGAAGGTAGCCGACTACGACACCTGCATCACGCTCTATGCTGGCGGTCAGGTCGATGCCGTCTGCATCACCAACATCGACGCCTTGAACCCGGCCCTCGGTCGATCATCCACGGCGATTCTGCCCAACAGCACCAGCGACGGGGCTGACATCGTCATCACATCCGGACTCACTCTCGATGACCTGAAGGTTCATCAGACCGAGACATTCATGCTCGCCAAGAGCGTGAGTCATCTCGTCTTCCATGAAGCTCTGAAGGCCAAGGGCTTCGATCCGAAAGACTTCAAGGTCTCGCACCTTGATCCCGGCGCTGCGGCTACGGCAATCCAAAACCCCTCGGGAAAGGTCAAGTCGATCTGCGTCTGGAATCCGTTCGCCCTGACATGCCTGAAGAACAAGAGCACGGCTTCTGTGCTTTCATCGAAGGAACTGCCGGGCTGGGTGATCGACTCAGTCGTGGTCGGGGACGATTCTCTGGCAAAGCCCAATGGCGATGCCTTCGCCAAGTGTGTCTGCGAGGCGTACTACGAAGTCAAGAAGCGGATCGATGATCCGGCAACGGAGAAGGAGACGTTGGCCATCCTCGGCGAAGTCGGAATCGGCGATGTGTCCGAGACGCTGACCTACGAGGATATGAAGACCTGCGTCACCCAGACGAAGCTCTTCTCGGCAAAAGAAGGCATCGAACTGTTCAAGTCCGACGTCTTCAAGACGACGATGGGGAAAATCGTCGAGTCATGCAAAGAGATCGAGATTCTCGAACCCGACAAGGTTCCGACCCTCGGGTACAACGGAGACGGGCAACTCAAGTTCGTCACCAAGTACATGGAAGCGGTGGCGAAGTAACGTTGGATTCATCACGGCCCGGTTCATCGAACCGGGCCGTGCGTCTATCAGGAGACTGCTTCCGTGAAAATCCGCAACCCAATCTCAAGACGACAAGAAATTCTGCTCGGCATCTCAGCCGTCGTGATTCTGTTGGCTTGTTACGAAGCTCTTTCCTACCAGCGTCACTTGGGCAATCCGCAAGATACGACGATCCCTTCCCTGACCCAGATGGTCAAGGCGTTTATCCGGGTCTGTTCTCATCAAGGATATGACAAGACCCGATGGCTCTGGCAAGATTCCAAGATCACGTTCCTGCGGCTCGCCGAAGGCGTGGCTACAGGCGGATCGATTGCTGTCATTCTCGGCATTCTGATGGGCTGCTTTGATCGGGTCAACGCTTTCTTCATGCCGATCCTTGGCTTCTGGAAGCCTGCTCCGGCAACCGCTATGCTGGCTATTTTCTTTGCATTGGCGGGAATCGGGGAAGCTCTTTACACAACACTGGTCTCCATAGCCATCATTCCCACACTCGCTTTGACCATCTCTATGTCAGCGAGACAAGATGTGAGCATGAAGAAAATCGACAAAGCGTATACGTTGGGGGCCAGTAACGCCGAGGTCGTTTGGGACATTGTGTTCCCTCAGATTTTGCCGAAGATCATAGACTCAATTCGCTTGCAGATCGGGCCGATGATGGTTTGTCTGATTGCAGCGGAACTTCAGTGTGCTCAGTTGGGGTTCGGTTATCGTCTCAGAACGCAATCCCGACTCCAACATCTCGACGTGGTGTACGACTACATCATCGTTCTCGCAGCCTTCGGACTTCTGATGGATTATGGAATGATCCACTTTCGGAAGTGGCTGTGCCCTTGGTTCGAGAAGGTGAAGTAACTGACGGAGCGACAATGTACAATTTCAACGCTGATCTGAAGTGGGAGCATGTCCGTCCAGAAGACCGGGTCGCTCTCTACATCGGCAAGAAAATCAAGGACAAAACGGTTTGTTGTGGGGCGGTCATGCTTGTTCGTGTCGATTATCCGGCAGGCAGACTCGTTTGCGCCTCATTCAACGAGTGGCTCCACTGCAACAACGCATCGGATATGCCGACCGAGATGGCGTGGGATTTGTTCGATGAGATTCGACAAGACATCAAGAAGCAGGGAGAGGCCAATGGACCAAGTAGCGCTTGATCTCACAGAAGTCTCTCTGTCCTACGGCGACAACAATGTCCTGTACGACATCAACCTGCACATCAAGGCTGGCCAATTCGTTGGGATCGTTGGCCCATCAGGTTGCGGCAAGAGCAGCTTGTTTCGCCTGATCCTCGGAACAGACTTCCCTACAGCGGGCACGGTTCTGGTCGATAACAAGGTTGTCGAAGGCCCGAACCGCAATGTGGGCATCGTCTATCAAGACTACAACGAGACGATCCCCAACCATCTAACTGCCGAAGAGACCGTGGCGCTCGGACTGAAGCTCGACAAGAGCAACATCGTCGATCGTCTGATGAGCCCGTTTCGATGGAGGAAGATGCGACAGGATCATCTGAGGCAAGCCCGAGAACTTCTCGACAAGTTGAAGCTCGGGCACGCTCTCAAGAAATACCCATCGGAACTCTCGGGCGGCATGAAGCAGCGTGTGGCGATTGCTCAAGCCCTCATCATGCGTCCAAAAGTGCTGTTGCTCGATGAGCCTTTCAGTGGACTCGATGAGTCCACCCGAGAAGGGCTTCAGCAAATGTTGCTCTTGCTTTACAAGGAGAACCGGGACGCCATCTGGAAGGGGCAAGAGCCACCGCACACGATCCTGTTCATCACGCACGAACTGAGTGAAGCCTTCTACTGCTGCGATCGGGTCATGGGATTGTCCAGAGTGTGGACAGAGACAAACAACGGAGTTACAATTTCCGGAGAAACAATGGGGGCCACCAAAGTCTTCGACAAAGCGGCTCCCATTCATCGCCCAAACGAACCTAAGAACATCGATCGATTCTTGGGTCTGATCGGCGACGTTCGGAAGAGCGTGTTCAACCCGATCACGCCTCCCGAACGCTTCGAGCATGTGACGTTCGACGAGAAGAAGCAAGTCATTGCCGAGGGAGTGGAAGATGAGTGAAATCGTCCTGATCACCGGGTACAATGCGGCTTGATTCTCAAAGTTTTTGCATACATAGATTCGGAGGTCTAATGTATACAAGAACATGCCCGCAGTGTAAATTGGTTGTGGAACACACCAATAAGTACAATCGAGACGAGGCCATTGAAAAGAAACGATTGTGCAGAAGGTGTTGTTACGATAACCGTGATTTGGCTGGAGACAAAAACCCATTTTGGGGCAAAACACACACGCAAGAAACCAAGAACAAGATTGCGTCACGAGACATTAGCTTCAATCAGAATCCGGAATATAAACTGAAGCGGTCTCTTGCAGTCATGGGCGAGGCGAATCCCATGTATGGCAAGTGCAATTTTGAGATTTGGACATCCAAATACGGGCTCACTGAGGCAAAACTACGACAATACAAAGTGAACAAGAGATTGTCGGAAGTTTTCTCTGGCAACATGAATCCAATGTACGGCAAACCCAGTCCTCAAGGCTCTGGCAATGGATGGAGTGGATGGTATCACGGTTGGTACTTCCGAAGTCTACGAGAATTGTCGTATGTCATAAATCATATCGAAAGGAACCGACTTGATTGGCAGCCTGCTGAAAGCCTGAGAATTGACTACACAGATTGGGAAGGACATCGCCGCACATATCGTGCTGATTTCTTGGTGTCAAATCGATTTCTGATAGAGGTAAAACCGGCGGCTCTACATCTTTCTCGGAGTGTCAGAATCAAAGCCGAAGCTGCGGAGCGGTTTTGTCGCCAGAACGGATTTCAGTATAAAATTGAAGACCCTGAATTGTTATCAGACAACGAAATAGTCGTACTGCATCACACCAAACAAGTTCGTTTCTTAGACAAGTATGAACTCAAATTCGAGGAGAGACTATGCCAGAGATCGTGCTTGTGACAGGAATAAATGCGGCAGGCAAGACGACGCTTGTCAAAGAGTTCCCGAATCACGTCCGGCTGAATCGGGATGAACTCGGCGGCAAAATCGCCGGTCTTCTGCCTCGAATCAAACAAGAGGTCGCCGCTGGCCGATCCGTGATCTGCGACAACACTCTTCCAACAATCCCCGATCGTCAACCGTTCATTGATCTTGCCAAAGAGTTGTCCGTTCCTATCCGCTGTGTCCATCTCGACACGACGTTCGAGGATGCACAACTCAATGCCTGCCTTCGTCAGATCGAACGCCGGGGCGAGTTGCTGATGCCCGATGACTTCAAGAAGGAGAAAGACCCCAATCTCTTCCCGCCGGTCGCCCTGTTTGCCTACAAGAAGAAGTTCGAGAACAAGACGGAGAAGGGCGTCCGTCCTGTACCAGAATTCCCCACAGCCCAATACCCCAAGACCGCCCACGGATTCAATGCGGTTGAAATTCGGCCATTCGTTCGTGTCTGGCCTGCGGACTATGTCAACGGCGCACTGATCCTCGATGCTGACGAGACTATCCGTCGCAGCACTGGTCCCGAGCCGTGGCCGCTCGAACCGTCTCAGGTTGAGATTCTGCCGGGACGCAAAGCCAAAATCGAGGAGTACGTCGCCAAGAACAACTGCTTGGTCCTTGGCGTCAGCAACCAGTCAACACATGAGAAGAAGGAGTACAAGACCCCTCTGTCGGTGATCGACGCATGTTTCAGCAAGACCAATGAACTCCTCGGCATGGACATCGAGTGGTTCTACTGCCCGCACTACAGGTTCCCTGTGGCTTGCTATTGTAGGAAGCCACACGTTGGACTTGCAGCCCTTGTGATTAAGAAGTACAAGTTGTTGCCAAGCAAGTGCCTGATGGTGGGCGACAGTACGTCTGATCGTACTTTTGCATCTCGTGCCGGATTTAATTTTGCTCATACGGATGAATTTTTCTCGAATTAGATCGCCACAAATGCCCAAAGTGTCATACCGTCACCTACGCCATCTACGTCGGTCGTCTTCCCCCAACAATGGGGCCATTTCAACAGGAGCCTGAGAGCAATGGATAACAAACGAGTTGTGATCATCGGCGGCGGCACTTTCTTCGACGTTCGTTCGCACTTCGCCCTCGCCGCTCCGGCCTTCGGCAACACGGCCAAGAAAATCAACCTGCTCTCCTACGACATCTTCGACAAGTTCGACATCGACTTGTATCTGACGATGATGGCGGGAAACCAACACTGGCGGATGAAGACCGCCGAGCCCGACGATTTCGGGCGGTACAGGGAGACCCCAACTGGTCGCACGATTCGCCAATCGGTCTCCCTGAAGGAACCCAACCTTCGCACCAACGACGACATCAATGTCCTCGTGGACAAGCTCATCAAGGATGATCGCACGAAGATCGTATTCTTCAATGTCGCCATGTGCGACTGGAACGGTTCGATCGACCACGACACCGGCGAAGGGAAGTACGGGAAGCGTCTTAGCACGCATTCCGAAAAGTACCCAGTGATGACCTTGACCCCGGCAGCCAAGGTGATCACCAAAATCCGGGAGAAGCGCAAGGACATTTTCCTTGTGGGCTTCAAGCACACGTCAGGCTCCACAGAAGATGAGCAGTACATTGCCGCTCTTGACTTGTGCAAGCGGGCATCCTGCAACCTCGTGTTGGCCAACGACACGAAGACACGGAACAACATGATCGTGACGCCTGAAGAGGCACGATACCATGTTGGCAAGGAGCGAGACGATATCCTCGCCGAACTCTGCTGGATGGCGAAAAACCGCAGCCATCTCACGTTCACCCGATCGACGGTCGTCGCTGGCGACCCGATTCCGTGGAGCGATGAGCGAGTGCCTCATTCGCTGCGTCAGGTGGTCAATTTCTGCATCGTAGAAGGTGCCTACAAGGCGTTCTGCGGAAGCACTGCCGGGCACTTCGCCTGCAAGATCGACGATCAAACATTCCTGACCAGCATCCGCAAGACCAACTTCAACGATCTGAACAAGACCGGCCTCGTGTTGGTCAAGACGGATGGGCCGGACACCGTGCTTGCCTACGGCGCAAAGCCGTCAGTCGGTGGACAGTCGCAGCGGATCGTGTTCCATGATCACGCCGGGATGGACTGCATCGTTCACTTCCACTGTCCTCTCAAGGAGAAGCCCAGAGACCTCATCCCAGTTGCCTCTCAGGAGGAGTTCGAGTGCGGTTCGCATGAGTGCGGCAAGAATACATCTGATCACCTGAAGCAGTTCGGGAATCTGAAATGTGTCTATTTGCGGGAACATGGGCCGAACATTGTCTTCAATCGTGGTGTCAATCCAGCCGAGGTGATTGAGTTCATCCGTGCCAACTTCGATTTGAACCAGAAGACGGGTGGCTTCGTTTCCCTCAAGAGCCGTTTGGAAACCAAGAACACTCTGGAAGACGCCAAGGAACTGCTGTGAAGATCAGCCGCCGAACCGCCGTTGCAACCATTGGAACGAGCCTCCTGCTGCCGTTTTCGGCCACAAAGTTGGAGTCAGGTCAAAAGCCCGAGGTGCCGGATGTTGGTATCCGCCACCTCGGGCGGCACAAGAAGCACGCCAACCTTCCCAAGATCAGGGCCATGATGCACCTGATGGACCTCGGCATGACCGCCGATGAGTGGGGTGAATTTCGTCGCCAAGAAGACTTCCATGCACAAGATGAAGGCGACGATCTTGGGATGCTGGATTATCCGTTCCACTTTGTGAAGTGGGGTGGTTGGTTTTGGGAGAAAAACCAGAGCCGAAACTGGATTGCCGACGATGGTGCTGTGTGGACCCCGCCTTATGTGTGGATGAGTCTATGTTGCACCGCAGTGCGTACACATGATATGATTGGCTGGTTGAATGGCGAAGAAGCCACCACCCCCGAAGAGCGCTATGAGAGGTTGCTGCGGGGAGTCCGGTAAACCTCGACAAGCAAGGAACGTAACATGAGTCTGATCGGAGCAATCAAGGCAGAGCGAAAGCTGACGCTCAATCACTGGCGGTACAAACTCCTTCACTGGACGTTCGGCTGCTCGGATGTGACGAGCAAGGATGACTCGAAGCTGCCGAAGTACCTCTACACGCATTACTGCCCACTGTTCCACATGACCAACTTGTTGCTGTTGGTTTCTCCAGTCACAGCGGTCATCCGCATCGTCTTGTGGTTCTTGCACAACGCAGTCTTCCCGGTCCTCTGTGCCATCGGCGATCTCGCCGAACTGCTCAAGGAATCATTCATCCGGGCACGCCGGAAGGCCCAAGAAGCCCCTCCAAAGCAAGTCCCGGTGAGCATCCAACGCTCTCGTGAACTCAAGACTCTCAAGAAGTTGATCTGGGAAGAACCCTTCTATCATGATGACTTCGACTACTTCTGGGAGTGTAATAGTCGTAGTTTCCAGACCATCACAGAGGATGAGGCTCGTCGATTCCACGGCCAGATTGTTGCAGCCCACACAGCATGGAGAGAAGCGAAGGAACGCCGTGAAGCCTTCTTTAACCGTCTCATCTCTATTGGCGATTTTGTCGGACGGATTTTACTGCCCGTGATGGGCATTGTCCTCGTCGTTGGCATTGCCTTCTCGCTCTACCTCTCGGCCCCCTACATCGCCGCCTTCTTTGTGTGGTGCGGCAACGGGCTGCTCTTCATTGTTGAAACCATCGCACACTTTTGCTCCGTCACTCTGGTTAACTGGCTAGAGACTTACACCCTGCCTATCTTGGTGGTGGCTGCCTTTTCCTGTGCTATCGTGGCCGCTCTTGTTGGCATGGGCTATTCGGTTCATCGTTGGGTCTGGCCAGCCGTGAAGTGTGTATCCAAGCCGCCGCTCATGCTCGCCGGGCATTTGGCCTGTTCGAGTTTCTACGTGTTCTGCAACACCATCAGCATGGTCATCGAGTTCTGCTCGGACTTCTATGCCAACAACTGCCCTCCCATCACGATTGTGGAAAACAAGAAGAAGCCACTGTACGCCGAAGACATACTGCCGTTCTCGTCACCCTACGATCCTCGGGACGACTACGCCAACAGATTCATCAAGGAGTGCTCTGGCTACCTCAACCACGGAGGTTGCAACATTCACTGGCTGGTCGGAGTCGCCAAGAGCGTCGATGTTCCAGAATCGGGTGTTGACGACTTCATCCGAGCCTCGATGGCGTACTATGGCAGCGTGCGTCAGATGGGCCGTGAGTGGAAGTGGAACACGATGCCCAAGCTGGCTCCGGTGTTCGACAAAATGCACGAAAATGGAGAGTCTCTGTCGTGAGCTTCACCAGCCAGCTTTCCCGGATCATCAATGACAATCAGAGCCGCTCGGTTCTGTTGACAGGCAACATCAATGATCTCTTCTGGGATGGGAATAACTACGTTCCTCTTATCCCATTTCTGGCCGGGAGATACGCCTGCAAGCCACAAAATCGCACCAAAGGCGTGCTCCCGATCGTCTACGAGATCAACGATGAGATCAGGGTGCGTGGCGATGCCACGAAACTCCGGGAATGTTGGGCGGCAATCGCTCCCGCAGACGATTCCTTTGACGCTCGCTGTCAACAAGCCAAAGGAAATCCAACGTTTGCTCTGGAGTTTCTTCGGACGCTCACGTCGTACACGCAGCGATCTGCCTCGATCCCCTACGATCTACTCGTGCTGATCGAGGGGGCCGACATGATCATCCCCGAGTCAGAAATGTCTCGGATGCAGGTTGCAGATCGACGCCGAGTCGCCATTCTGAACGACTGGTTTTGCGACCCGGAGTTCATGAACGGCGGGAATTCGGTTGTCCTCATTGCTGAATCCAGCGCCTTGCTTCACAACAAGGTTGTTCGGCTTCCGCAAGTCTTGGAAATCGAAGTCCAAGCGCCGGACATCGAAGCTCGCAAAGCGTTCATTCAACACAAGCGACCTGACTGTCAACTCCCTGTTGCGGAGTTGACAGCCGGGTTGTCTCTTCATGCGCTGCGACAATTGTTGTGCGTCAAAGAATTGACGATCGAGACCATCAACGACAAGGTCGAGCAGTTCATCATTTCACAGATTGGCGAAGGGATCATTGAGTTCAAGAAGCCAACCCACAAGCTCGATCAGGTGCGTGGCTTCCGGAAGACGAAAGAGTTCCTCAAACAGAAACTCATTCCGGGTTTCCTTGCAGGGCCGGAGAAAGCCTTGCGTGGCGCTGCTTTTGGCGGGCCGATCGGTGGCGGAAAGACTTATCTCGCCGAAGCTGTTGCCGGGGAGATCGGCATACCCGTCATCGTACTGAAGAACCTACGGTCGAAATGGTTCGGCGAGACGGATGTGATCACCGAACGTCTCTTCCGTTTCCTGCGTGTGATGGATCGAGTGTTGATTTCCCTTGACGAAGCCGACACACAATTCGGCAACATCGAGAGTGAAGACCATTCTACAGAGAAGCGTTTGACAGGCTCGATCCAGAACATGATGAGCGACGACCGACTCCGGGGCAAGGTGATGTGGCTGTTGATGACAGCCCGCATCCATCTCTTGTCTCCCGACATCAGGCGTCCCGGTCGTGCTGGAGACCTCATTGTTCCGATCCTCGATCCTGAGCATGAGGATTTTGATGACTTCGTGGACTGGACATTTTCAGGTTGGACCCTGACCGATCCCCAGAGGGAAAAGATCAAAAAGGCTCTGGCGGGCTACTCGGCTGCATCCTTCTCCACTCTGCGATCTCAGATCAAGCTCGCAGATTGCAAGACGGTTGAAGAGGCACTGGACATTGCAGACGACATCATTCTGGCAGACATCGCCGGGACACGTCGTCTGCAAACGCTGGAAGCCTTGATGAATTGCACAAGGAAATCATTGTTGCCTTGTCCCCGTGATCAAGTGGACGAACATAGGGAATGTTGGCGTGAAGAGGCCGACAAGCTGAGAATGAAGGGTTATTCGTGACGACTTAGGTCGTAGAACTGGAGCGACAATGATCAAGTGGACGATCAACAAACTGCTCGGCGGGTTGATGCTTTTCCTTGTGGTAGGCATCAGTCACGATGTCGGTATGTCTCGTGCCGGAGGCAAGGAACTCATCGTTCCAAAGGTCTGTCGGTTCATCTACAAGCACGTCAAAGATTTCTTGGAAGAACCCAATGACAAGCCAGTTCCAGCCGATCGAAAACAAAAGTAAGCTCGACGGCGTTGTCTGTCACTGGCAATGCACGGTCAAAGGCAATAATCTGGAGTGGGTACTCAAAGACTCGTACCCAATCAGCGAAGACGGCGACCCACTGGATGGGCGTCCGAGAAATCGGGCCTTTCGGTGGCACTACGAAGGTTGGATGCACAAGCGGCCCAAAGGGGATGTGTCCGACCCGATTCAGAAGGAAGGCCGGGCTGTCACGATGTGGTCTTTCGAGCGTGGCATCCAACTGATCGCCTTCCACCCGCCAGAATGGACCAACTGGGTTGGTTCAAGTTTCTACGAGCACCTGTGCAAATCCGACAACTGGATGTTGTTGATCGAGAAGGGGCATCAGTTGTGGCATCAAACGATAGAGATTGCCAAGAAGATCGTCCTCAACTGACGCTACACAAGTCCCAAGGCATTCTTCGGTATTCGATCGAGCCGAATGTTGGATACAAACTCATCGTTGAAGTAGACCGTGAGGTTGCCAACTACTATCGGTCTCTGATCCCGAAGTATATCGACTGGCTCCCACAGAAGTATCCGCCGCATATCTCCGTGGTTCGCCACGAGACGCCGCCCAATCTTGAGGCATGGGGCAAGTATGACGGCGAGAAGATCGAGTTCGAGTATCCGGGGATCATCTACAGTGGCACTGTGTACTGGTGGCTCAACGCCTTCAGTGAACGGCTAGAAGAGATTCGGGTCGAGTTGGGTCTGCCCATCAGCAGCATGTATACTCGACCGCCGGAAGGATTTGACAAGGTCTTCCATATCACTTTGGCAAATCGCAAGCATGAGATCAGCCCAGTTCAATCCTCGGCATCATGTTAACCTTGTGGCCTTCGTTGGCGAGGACTGTCATTCGCCATTCAGAGTGCTTGCGAAGATAGTCATTGATCAGGAAGTGGAAGTCATGGAACCGCAGGCCGGTCTTGTCCTTGGCGGTTCTGAGTCCTCTTCCCATCTGCTGGATTAAATTGTGAGCCGCATCACCACCGGCTGCGTTGATCAAGTCATGGACTTTGACATTGATCCCATCGGTGATGATGTGACGCATCGCAATCGTGATCTGCTTCGGCGATGTCCGCAGCCGCTCTAGCATTGGCTGCCGATCTTTGATGCTGATGTCGCCGTACATCCAATCGGCTTCTGGAAGAAGCTGTTTCAGGTACTCTCCTTGCGCAATACGCTCAACGATGACGAGCGTGCGACCGGGGCAGGACCGAGCAAGTTTCTGAACAACCCGATGGAAGTAGAAGTTCTCCTCGATGCCGAGCTTCACAGCGTCAGCATAAGGCTCATACACAATGTCTGGTTGTTCGATCGGATAGAAGAAGCATTCGCTGGCGGACAGAATCCCTCGGGCCTGAAGTTCTTTCGTTGTGATCAGCCCGGTTTCTGTAGTATTCGTGAGGATGACAGGCCCGAAATGCCCTTTGACCTTGAGTTCCTCAACCCGGTCGATCTTCTTCTTGTCATACTTCTTGGGAGTGGCAGAGAAACCAACCCGAATGTCTGCACTCACCATCTTCTGGTAGGCTTTGACCGGAACATCACTCATGCAGTTGTGGACTTCGTCCACAACCAAGACACGGAATTTTGGCAGCAACCGTTCGAGTGACTCGAAGGTTTTAGGGTGCTGCGTACAGCACATGATGAAGTTTGGTTCTTTGTAGTCCCCGTACCATCGACCCAGATTCTCCACTCCGAACAGTTTCATTTCCTCGTAGTTTTGATGAACGAGGCCGGAGTTTTTAGTGATGAACAGGATTGGTGTCTTCTTGGGAAGACACTTGATGAGCGAGATCAGGATGAATGTTTTGCCAGCGCTGGTCGGAGCCTGAATGATGCCCCGCTTATACTTCATGATCTGATTGACTAGATCAGGCTGGTAGTCATGCAACTTGATTGGGTCATATCCCTCTGGGAGCCAGTTGTTGAGGAACGTGTCACCAATACTTTCATGTAGAAATTGGACACTTGGCTTCCGCTCATCCAGAGTGTGATAGCTGAATCCAACCTTTTCAAGATACCTCTGAACTTCAGGCAATAGACCAGTCAAGAACTGACCGCTCTTCTCACTGAAGAAGTATTTCCAGCCATCCCATTTCTTTTTCTTGTAGGCGGCATTGTGAAAATAATTCTTCGGACGAGCCCGCATCAAAGTGGCGAGCTTCTGTTTGAATTCACGATCTGTCGTCAACAGCCAACTATTGTCTGACTGTATGCGCAGTACGTTCCTTGCACTTGTCATAGTCCCTCCTTGGACTATCGGCATTTTAGAGCAAATGCTTGAGTGTTGGAACCCGTCTTTTGAGACTCAAACCGACCTTGTCTTTCAAGCTAAGGTCTGCTAATGTTTCTGGGCTGAAAGGAGAACAGAATGAGACACATCTGGATCACATTGTTCGTTGCAGGGTGTTTGTTCGCCGGGGAGACTCTCTATGCAAAGCCGGGCACTGGTGGTAGCTCTCGTCCTCCTTCCAGCGGCAGTGGCGGTAAGCCTAAGTTCGGCTCCCCGTCCAAACCCACAGCCCCAAAACCGCCGCCAGTCTCCAAGCCTGCACCGCCTGTTTCTAAGCCCAGTGCGCCTGTTGCCAAGCCGCCATCGTCCACGGAAAGCAGCAAGCCGAAGTTCGGTTCTCTGACTTCACCAAGCAAGCCTGTCACAGGAAATGACAAACCCAAGCCAAACAGCGGAGTTGATACGACTGTATCTGGCTCTCGGAAGCCAGAGTCGAAACCACAAGAAGGATCGGCCAAGTCTCAGGCTCAAAAAGAAGTGGTCTCCGAACGGCGATTCAACGAACAAAAGGCCAAGGATCAACCGAAGCCGGAACCCAGTCGAAGGCCCGATCCCAAAGTCACAGAAACCATCCGAAGCAAGCCCGTCGAACAGTACAAGCCCGAGGTTCGGGAGCAGCGAGTCACAACGCATGTGACTCATCACCACTACAACCACCCTTCAAGCTGGTACTACAGTCAGCCAGTCGTCCATGTCGGCGGCGGCTACTCGTCGGCGTTCTGGTGGATGATGATGGAATGGGACGCCGAACGTCGGGCACGGTGGCTCTACAATCACCGATACAGTATCGAAACCTCGGCCTACGAACGTGGGATGCGAGATGCCTCGGTCGCTGCCGAGGTTGCCAAGCTGGAAGCTCGCAGCACGCAACGGGATACGGCCTACGTCGATAAGGAGTTTGCCGATAATCCCGATCTGATGTACACACAAGAAGCTGTCGAAGCAACTGTTGCTCCAAGCAGAGCAGGCTGGGTCATCCTCTGGGTCTTTGTCGGCCTTGGGGGCGTGGCGTTGACGGTCTGGTTCGTGGGCTTCAAGCGGTGGGGGAATTGATCATGGTTCAGTCAGCAGATGGCCGTGGCCGCACTCTTCTCCAGATGTTCTTGGGCCTCAACAAGAAGGACATGACCCCTCTGGAGTTCCAATACCGCAACCCGCTCAAGGCGAAGGTCGGGAGCACGATCTCATTCGACCACGACGAAGACCTCAAGAACATCAATTTTGTGGTCGAAAAGATCATCGTCTACAAAACGGAGATCGTAGCGGGCGGTCGCCGGAAGAACTTCCATCACACCGACTATTGTCTCAAGGGCGTGTCCATCGACTTGGACAAGCCGCTGCGGTATCGACTGCGGCTGGAGCCTGATGATGACGCCAACAACGAACTTCGTTGTAAGCTCCAACTGTTGAAAATTTACCATGAGGAACCGTACAATGCGGACCTCGTGGAGTACCTCAACAAGCCCGCCTATTGGAGTGCCGGAGCAGATACTTCAGGCCCGCCTGAAGACTACTGCTTCTGCATCAATCAAGACGAAGACGGTCACAACCTCGAAGAGCCCCAGAGGTTCTGGAGAATTGACGGCTTCGACAGCAATGGGGCATTGGCCCTCGATTGCCCCTACGAAGCCCGAGTCACTGTTCTCAAGGACGAGGATGGTGATGGTCAAGTCGAGGACGAGGAGCTTCAGCACTACGACGCTCAGTATTGGGACTTTTCTCGCTTGACTGGTCCCGCCGATTCGGAATATACAGAGTACCTGTATGCCGAAATGAACAAGGCGACACGCTCAATCACCATGTTGCGTGGCGACGATATCCACGCATCCTGCGTGTTTGTCTTCTGACATCGGAAACATCCAAAATGGAGTTTGGTTCAATGTTGAATGATCTTGAATTCGCCGCTGTTGTGGTCGGCGTTGGTGCGGCGGCTCGTCTCGGATGGGGTCTGATTCGGAAGGTCGCAGGCAAATCGGACGAACCGATCGAACTCACAGACGATGATTTCGTCGTCGAGAACTACACCCGAGACCCCGATCAACCGGAGGTCGGAACATTCCTGCAAGAACTCGAAGCCTTCGAGAAGAAGGCGGTCAAGACTGACCAGAAGTTCTTTAAGGATATTCGTGCGTCAGGAGAACCCATCAAGGGCAAGTCCGCCAAGGGAAACCTCGACTCGTTCTTTGGCAACGTTGTCAATCCGATCACGAACTTCAACGACGGGGTCAAGCTCTGGGGGAATGAAAATCTTCAGAGATTCCGGGATGCCGCTCCAAGACCATACAACGCCAAAGGGAACGAAGGGGGTGGAGACGCTTGGCCATCGCTCGTCAATCACTACGTCCCTGTCGCCAAAGAAGTCAAAGACCCGTTCGAGGGCTTTGTCGAAATCAAGAACGACAATCCGGACTTCGAGAAGGTCTACGACGATCGCAAGGGACGACGGATTTTCGTCGTCAACGTGGCAAAGATGCCTGCGGGAGAAGCCGAGAAGCTCCTCGAACGGCTGAAGGTGCGGTTCGCCGCAGCGAAGGCAGAGAAGGCCGAGAAAGACGCCTTCGTCCCGCCGGAATCAAAGGCAGAAGCGTGGCTCGATCAGTACGATTCATCTGCCGTCCCGGAAGGCGAGCCAAACAAGTTCCGACAAATTGATCCCAGCAACCCAACGATTTTTGGGATTGGGAACATCCGCCTTCTGCCGCCCTCGCACGCCGGGCGTCAGCCATTCCGGTCAGTGAAGACCCACTGCGGAGTTGATCCCTCTGACGGGGAAGTTATCTGCACAAATACCCCAGAGCACCCTCAGTCGTGTCCGCTTTGCGAAGTGAATAAGAAGCTCACTCAACACAATGAGGGCACAGCGTTCGGCGTCCATGAGATTTACTTCTACCCGATCTATTTTCCACAGACCAAAGAATACTCCCTGCTGAAGGCCAACAGCGCTCTGCATCGGAAGCTCGTGGATCTCGGCGCATCAGCCGAACAAGAGATCAGCCACCCGTACTACGGGAGCGACATCCGCATCACAAGGCATCAGTTCGGATTCGAGGTGACAAAACTGCCCTCGAAGCCGATCGCTGAAACTCCGGCGGAAGCGGCATCCATCGTCAAGAAGGGTTGTGATCTCGCCAAGAACTTCACATGCGATGAACATGTGAAGTTGACGCAGGCCCGATTCTTGGATGCTTGGAAGAAAGCCAATACCGAATTGGCGGCACTCATCGAACCGCCTGAGAACCCGGTCGATCCCATCTTCGGCAAGGCCGACGAATGTGTGTTCTACGATTCTCTGGGCAAGACTGAAGTCAGCCAAGAGAAGCCTTGCAGCGAAGTGGGGATGGATGGTTCACCTCTCCGGAAGATGGTCGGTAAGAAGAACAAGGAGATGGGCGAAAAGCTGAAGAACTACTGGTCAGGCAACAAGCCGGTCGTCAACGAAATCTTCCTTGACGTTGAGGGGGCGAAGAAGCCAAAGGAAGAGCCCGAGAAAGTGTTCGCTCTTGGCGACTGGGTCGAAGTCACTGACAAGAGCAAGTTCTATAATGGCTTGGTGAGCGTCTACGGTATTCTCGGGTCGCTCAAGGAAGCCAAGGATAGTTCTAAGCTGGTCAACGGTGATTGTGGCAAAGTCGTCGGTTTTGGCCGGAAAAACGATAACGCCCACAAGAACTTCAGTGACAACCAACGGCTTCTTCTGGTCGAGGTCGATGGCAAGAAGCGCATGTGGATTGGGCAGAATGGCGTGAAAGACGCTCAAACACCGAAGTGGGAAGTGGGGGAGGTCGCCTACTGGATCACCAAGACTCGGAACGAGCAGTCAAAGAAGCCCAGCAAAATCCTCAATCGCCAGTGGAACGGCACCGAGTGGATTTATGGGCTCCACTGGTTCAACCAAGATAAGGAAATCAAGTTCAACGTCGAAGAGAAGAAGATGGTCAACAAGCACCTTCACTCTGCCCATCATCGTCTTCGGGAGTACCACGACGCTCTCGTGACGTGGCGAATTTCTAAAGACAAAACCAACAAGTGGGCGTGACGGGCAGGCCGTTTCGGGAATTCCCGAAACGGCCTTTTGCTTTTAGGCCAAAACTGTCGTATAATCCGGTTCCTTGTGGGAGGACAAGCCATGATGACCAGAGACAAAGTGCGTGGGATGATTGTTGGCGGGGCAATCGGAGACGCTCTCGGAATGCCCGTTGAAACGTGGACTCCGGCCAAAATCCGGGAGGTTCACGAGAACGGCATCCACCGTTACGAGCATCCGGTGGGTCACAAATGGTTCACCGACAATCCTGACGATCCCGACCTGACAAAAACATACATGACTCGTGGGATGACAACCGACGACACACAGTTGACGGTTGCCACCCTGAAGGGGCTGAACGAAGCAAAACAATTCAGCCTCGATGAACAGGCCAAACAGCATGTTCTGGCCTACAAAGAAGGCACCGCTGGTTGGGGCAAGAGTACCATCGAAGCCATTCGCCGTCTCGGTAATGGTGTTTCTTGGTCTGAAAGCGGCAAAACCCACGAAAAGGGTCGTGGCACCGGTAACGGAATCCCGATGAAGTGTTCGCCTCTGGGTGCTTACATCGGGACCGTGACGGGTTGCAGCGAGAGCAACGTTTGGAACAAGGTGGTCCAATACAGTGCCATGACGCACTACACGAAGCTCGCCGCTGTTTCAGGGGTGGTCCACACACGAGCCGCATGGTATTGCCTCGTAACCGATCCCGACGATTTCACCACCTGCGACTTCCTCGACGCTGTCTGCAACCAAACGTTCGACCTGTTTGAGTCAGGCGTGGCCAACGTCGAACATCTTGGTTGTTGCGCCGACAACCTCGAACATCGAATGATCTATCTTTGGGACAACAAGAGCGAGATTGTTCTGTGGACGCCTGACAATATCGCTCAGGCATTCGGAGGGGGATCGTGCTATGTTTACGATTCGCTCCCGTTCAGCTACGCCTTCTTCATTCAGAACCCACATCTCCCAGACACGGCCATTCGTTGCATCAATGCTGGTGGCGACACCGATACCAACGGCAAGATCGTGATGGAACTCATCGGGGCCATCCACGGGTACAGTTATTTCACGCACCCAGCAAGCCGCTGGATGGTCCGAGGACTCAAGGACCATGACCAACTCCTCAAGCTCGCTGACGACTTCTGCGAGGTGTTTGGCGTTGCAAACTAGGGCCGATTGTGGTAAAAATAACCACTATGGGCAAGAAGAACAAACAGGCTCCAAATTGTCAGGAGAGTCAGAAAACCTGCACCTGTGAACTTTGTGAGCGTGACAAGCCACTCACTGAGCACCACTTGATCCCCCGTGCTGTTCACAGGAAGAAGCATTTTGTCAACTTGTTCGGCAAGGAAGAGATGAAGTCGAGGAAGCTGAAGCTCTGCAAGCAGTGCCATGACGGCATCCACGACTGTGTTCCGAGCGAGAAGACATTGGCGTCAAACTACAACACCAAAGAGACCTTGATGGGGCACCCGGCCATTGCAAAGCATGTGGCATGGGTGCGAAAGCAAAAGTAATGTTCGCCATCCTGCCACATTTTCCGAAGACTCCACATCTTCCGTGGAAGCCAAACCTCTCCGATGGGGATGTTGTGGCACAAGACTCGGAATGCGCCGGAGTCTTCGATTCCAATGATGTCGTGATTCAAGAGAAGCTCGACGGAGCCAGTGTTGGTTTCGGGTACGAGAACGAGCATCCTTTGATTCGCAACCGGGAGCATTACCTCAACAAGGGGTTCGTGGGCCGCACGCCAGCGAAGAAGCAGTTTGCGTCCATTTGGACGTACTACTACAACAACGAAGATCGCTTCGCCAAGCTCTTCGATCTTGGCACATTCAGCGTCTACGGCGAGTGGATGATCATGCAGCATGGCATCCACTATACAAGGCTCCCCGACTGGTTCATTGCTTATGACATCTGGGATTGGCAAACAACCCAGTTCCTTGCGTTTGACAGGGCACAAGAGATTCTGGCCGAGTGTGGCTTTCAGATGCCCAAGGTTCTCCACCGTGGAACGGTTGGGAATTACAGGCAACTCGAAGCTCTAACGCAGGAGAACGCCCAGTGGGCCGATTCCAAGGTCGAGGGCGTCTATGTTCGTGTGAGCGGCGCTCAAAATCTCAGGAACCGATTCAAGCTGGTCCGTGAGGACTTTGTCCAAGGAGCCTTGTGGGACAAGAAAGAAGTTAAAAGAAATTCGATTCAGGAGAAGTCCAAGCAGGATGCTTGATCGACTTTAGTTGTTAGGATAACATGAAGGAATGACAAGGATGTCACTCAGGAATTTGTTGCAGAAGCTCATTGCGTCTTTCGCCCCGCCGAACCTATCCGCCAAGAATCGTGTGCGGATTAAGGTTGAAAGAACCGCCACAAAGGAGAAGACAGTGCCAGCGCCAGTGCAAACGACCAAAGACAACACCCCCATTACCGACAAGGCGGTCAAATTGCCAGACGGCAGTTTGGGCCTTTTCAAGGGGCCGTCGCACGACCCCGTCACCAACCTACGAGAGACGATCAGCAGCCGAGCCTACGAGTTGTGGGAAGCGGCGGAACGTCCCGAGGGCGACGGAGTCGAGTTCTGGCTCAGGGCCGAGGCCGAACTCACGAAGATGAACAAGGACGGGCACTACCAAGTCTACCTCTGCGATCTCAACCGGTCGGGGAACACCGGTTTCTACCACAACTGGGAACCGGCCATCATCACACCGACCGGCGAGGTCGTTCCGACCAAGAAGAAGCGCCGGGCGACCGCCTCGACCTGACCGGCCCGACAACTTGATTCAACTAAGCATTGGAAGGAGATTCCTTCCAATGCTTTTTTATGCGCTAGGAGTCAATTATGTTCATTTTGACCGATTACGGTATTCGCATCAGGCAACAAGACAACAGCACTCGATATTGCCTTCATCACGGAAACATTGTCCGGGATACACTCACGGGCTCTCTGCACATCGGTAAGCTATGTACCCCGATATTGGAGTATCGGGGCGAAGTACAATTCCACAGCAAGTTTGTGGATCGGATCACGCTGCACCACGAATTAGGAGTTGTAGAAATCTTTTGGAAAGTCACTCCGAAGGAATATCTCGTGTCGTTTTGTTATGAGACCAACCCGATGGAACACAATAAAGCGAATTGGATTCGGGAAGGCTTTTAGAGACACTCCTTATACATACAGAAGGAGTCAGTATGATCTCGACAAACGATACCACAATAATTGCCATGTTGAGCAGATATCCGGGGATGTCTACCGACGAAGTGGATACATACATCTCTCAGATTGAGCACGAGGAGAACGTGTCGGTCTGTTTGGCCCTTCTGGGTCGAGTGGAATTAGAAGAACTCAGCGAAAATGCCAGAAGGACGTTTATGGAATTCAAGAGATGGTCTGACGATAAGACAAAGCGAATCTCACAAGAAGAGATCGCCGCTCGATACAAGGAAAAGGAGACACGCCGGGCCGCAAAAATGCTGCAATTGCACGAGAAAGGCTTGATCAATGACCAAATGCTGATTCTCTTTGGAATCTCCGGAGAGCTTCCTCTGCGACAGGTTTATGCGGCAATGACAGAAGAAGAGAAGATCGGTTTGTGGGAGTCCCGAATGCAACAAAGATTCGGAGATTCATGGCGGTCCAGAGTGCGTTCCGTGCCGTCATTCATGTGTAGAACAACAGAAGTAAGAGGCTGCAACTGGATCAGAGAGGGATTCTAACACCACTTATGGGGGGAATTAATGGATGTGCCAACCGACGAAGAAAGACGGCTTGCCCTTAGAATCAAAGCGATCACCGGCAAGAAATTCACGACATGCGTGTTCTGTGTTCGATATCATCGAGGAAACTTCCAGAAAGCCCTTGAAATGTGTTCCGGCTCTCCTGCCAAGGAGGGCGATAGACAAAGAGAATCCGCCTGAATTCTGGTTGACCGTGTTGTGGGTCCGTATGAGCCGGTTCTGGACGTTGTTTCGCTCCAAAAACTGATCTATTTTGCACTTAACATTCGGCTTTCCTCATCGTATAATGCCTTTGCATGATCAGGAAACCCCCTCAAGCCGCCCAACGACGATCTAAACTCCGGCTGAAAAAGAGACGGAACTCTTCGATGACGCAACGTACACGCAAATTGTCGCCCGTTGGTGCCATCAATTGCGTGTGTGGCAAAAAACCCATCCTCGAAGGATCATCACCTTCAGTTGGCACCGATCGCTACCGAGTCTTCTGCGAAGTTTGCGGTCTCAATGGGCCAGTGGGGACAATGCAACGGATTGGGGGCGCACTAGGACCAATGGATGTCATTGTCCATTCAATCACGCCCTACTTCATGTACCCACGGCTTGCCGTGGATGATTGGAACAGGGTTGTTGGAGATAGGATCAACCAAGCAATGCCAGCCTCAGCCGAACCAACTCTCCCCGGCTATCGCCGCTTCGAGAAAATCGCTGAGGGCGGTTTTGGTGTCACCTACAAGGCCGAACATATCCAACTCGGCCTGCCCGTCTGTGTGAAGTTCGCCACCAAGATCAGCGCTGATGAAGAAAAGGTGTTGGTTGACGAAGCCCGAGCCATCTTCAATCTGCGGCACTTCGGCATCCCCGCAGTACATGACCTCATCCGAACTCCACAAGGACTCGCTATGGTCATGTCGTACATCCCCGGCCCCACTATCACGCAAATCCGGGAGAAGTCAGACTACAAGCACGGCATCGATCCAGAACACATCGGTTGGATCGCCGACCGTCTGCTCAACATTCTGAAATATCTCCACATGCACGGGGTTGTGCATGGAGACATCAAGCCTCAGAATGTCATCATTCAGCCAAAAGACCACACGGTTGTCTTGGTGGATTATGGCCTCTCTGGAGTGATGCCCGATGGTAAGACAAAGACCAAAGGCTACACGCCTTACTTTGCCGCACCGGAGCAGATCGACCGGAAACCTCCCATCCCTCAGTCTGATTACTACAGCCTCGGGATGCTGTTGGTCTATGCCCTTGGCGGCGACGTTGCTCAGGCCGATGTGCCTGTCCCGGCCAACGTCCCAGATGCCATGTTCAATTTCATCAAGGCTCTGATCAAGCCCGATCCACTCAAGCGCCCGGATGGCGTAAATCCCGATCTGTGCGAACTCTGGAGAGTCGTTCGTCTCAAAGACTTCGGCAGCATCGCTTGCAGACTTCCGCCACTCAAAATCTGAGAAAGAGACATCATGTCTGAATCTGGCGACTATACACCGGCCCCCTACTGGACCGGTCACAATTTCAGCGAAGCCAAAGACAGCTACCGCACCTATCAGGCTCGGAGCTATCGAGCCCCCACACCGGCTCCGGCCCCAGCGCCGACTCCAAGCAAGTCTAAGAAGGTCGTAGCAACTGTTGCTCCGACGCCCGCCCCGGCTCTCACGGTCAACATCCCGAACAAGCTGGTCTGCCTCACCGAGGCCGCACTCATCGTCGGGATCGACTTGACCAGTTCAATGGACGATTGGCCTCTCCCCTTCTTCTCAAAGATGCCTTACATCGATCACGAGGTGCAAAGCTACCTCGGGAAGAGCGTCTCCGTGAGCTTCTGCGGCTTTGGAGACGCCTATTCGGACAAGTACCCCTTGCAGCCACAGCCCTTCGTAGAAGGCGTGGGGATGAAGGACTCGCTCCAAAAGCTGATCCACGAAGGAATGCAGCCGGGCGGGTCTGGAGGCATCGGCACGAACGAAAGCCCTGACCTGATGGCGCTCTACTATCTGAAGAACGCCGAATTCCCGAACGCCACTCGCAAGCCGATCATGGTGTTTGTGACGGACGAAGGCTTCTACAGCTTCGTCAAGCGGGAGCAGGCCAAGGAGTACGCCAAGTACAACTTCGCCAAAGATGAGCGAATTTCTCCAAAAGCTCTCTTCTTCGAGCTTACTCAGAAGTTCAACGTCTATGTCGTCCGAAAGCCATACAATTGCTCCAAGTTGAGCAAGACTGACAACGACGAGATCGACAAAAAGATCGAAGCCATGTGGGTCGGCGTGCTCGGCCAAGACCACGTCATTCCACTGCCCGAAGCGAATCGGGTCGTGGACGTGCTCTTCGGCATCCTCGCCCATGAGACTGGCCAGTTCAAGGAGTTCGAGAAGGAACTCAAGGACCGCCAACTGAAGGACAAGAACGGCCAGCACAAGGTCAACGTCGTCATGCGGGCTCTCAAGACGATGCACTTCAGCAAGGATGATCTCGCCAATACTAAGACCCGATCACTGCGTGACGACGACGAAGTCCCTACGGGCCGCAAGCCTACACTCGATTTCCACTAGGAGATGACCATGTGGTGGCACAAACATAACCCTCCGCTGCATGAACTGCATGTCACTCTGTGGCCATCAAGTGGTTTCCCGCACTTCCAGCAGTTCGGAGCCGATCGCCGATTGACCGGCATTCGGCTCAACAGCGCAATGATGGAAGCCTCAGAGATCGACAACGATTTCGAACAGAAATACCGAGCCTGTTCTCGGGCTTGCTGGTTCGATGTCAAAGGGATGCAGCTTCGCATCCGGGAAGTCATTGAGAAGAAAACTCATGTCGAGTTCATTCTCAATCGGCCCGTGAAAGTGAAGACGCCAACAGAAATCCTCTTCAAGGCGGGAGAAGATTCTGGCATTGTGACTGAGATCAAGAACGGCACGCACTTTATCTTCGAGAATCCAAACCTTTGCCCGCACTACGAAGTCCGGGCTGGGGAGAGCATCCACATCAGGGGGCCACATGAAGTTGGCGGTCCTGTCATCCTTGACTACGAGAAGGAGAAGATCGACAAGGTCCGGAAGCTGGGGATCAAACATTTCTACCTGTCGTATGTCTACGACACACACCATATTGAAGCGTTGCGGGAGATCATCGGTCCTGATCCAGAACTCATCCTCAAAATCGAGAACAAACAAGGGCTCGTCTGGGCGATTCACAATTTCCACAGCCAGAGGGTGGCGGCTCGGAAATTCCCGCACACTCATCTGGCAGCCGCCCGAGGCGATCTCTTTGTTGAAGTTGACAGGCCGCATGAGATCATGCAGGCTGTCCGAAAGATTGTTGAGGTCGATCCTGAAGCAATCGTTGGAAGCCGCATGTTGCTTTCCATGATCCACCAGAGTGTCCCAAGTTGCGCTGACCTGTCAGACCTTGCATGGTTGGCCGACATCGGCTATAAACGTTTCCTGCTTTGCGACGAATTGTGTCTCAAGGGAGACCTACTTGAAGGCGCTGTGAATGTGTTCGACGCCTTCCGAGAGACATACCGATAACAACCAGCGGTGGTTAGGATGACCGCCAGAGGAGCCAAGGATGGCAAAAGCGAACTTCCGCCCTGCGCCCGAAGTGCAGGCCATTGCCGACGAACTCATCCCGAAGTACCACAAGCACTTGCTTGATTTCTCTGTGAGAGTCGAGTATGTGTTCATCGACAAGACGCCCAAGAGCAAGGGTCGTGAAATTTGGGGGACGTGCCGGAAGATTTCCAATCTCCCAGCCTTCCTTGCCAATGAGCAAGAAGGCTCCGACCCGTTCTTCGTGATCACAATTTCCGAGCCCGTCTGGGACGTTTTGCCGCCCGACAAGCGTGTGGCTCTCGTGGATCACGAACTCTGCCATGCCTCGGCAGAAGCCGTCCAGAATGAGGACGATGACGAGGCTGACCCCGTGAAGCTCTCTATCAACCCCCACGACCTCGAAGAGTTCACCTGCATTGTGCGTCGCCACGGTTTGTGGCGAGACGATGTGGAAGCCTTCGTAAGTGCTGCTAAGAAGGGTTCTGACGATGAGTGAGGTGAAGTCCAAAATCGGCGGCATCGGAGACGAAGAGTATGCCAAAGCGGCTTGCTGTTTTTCTGCTTTGGCCGATGCGTTCACTGACCTCAGCGGAATTCAACAGATTCCGATGTCCTTGGATTCTGAAGTGCTCGACCAGCACGAACATGAAGCCGGAGAAACTGAAAGAGAGATTGAAGGAAAAGCCCGCATGATCTATCTTGCCCTAACCGGCAAGAAACCTCGTGCTCTCACGGCAGAGGATCGGAAAGAGCGTCACGAGGGCTGCCCGATTTTCATGGGGGCCGGAGAGTGCAGCGGGGCTCAGATGGGGGCCATCTACTTGCTCCTTGCTGAAGCAATCAACAAGCTCATGGCGAATGCCATGTCTACCGCCCCCATCGCTGCGAAGTCGATTTACATGAGCTTGACGGGGGTCGAGCCGAAATTCAAGAAGTAACCACTCTTATATGGCAAGGAGGCCATAATGCCAGAAGAAAGCAATCTGGTTCTGCCGTTCACGAAGAACGAGGAACCGTCTGAAGACACGCCCATCGAGATCAATTACACAGCTACGGAGGCGGACGAAGAAAAGTTCCTGCTGATGTACCACATGAAGCTGGGAGTTGCTGACGTGGACTCCCTCGACGACGATCGCCGTCGTTGGATTCTGGCTCGCTTCATGGGGCAAAAGCAAATGGAACGTGAGGCTTATGAACAGCACGCCATGATGCAAGCTCTGAACCGTGGCGGCGGACTGAAACTGCCCACATGATTTCATATAGCAAAAGGGCCGGGAACTGGGTCAGGCGGGAAACCGAGCAGCCCAACCGGCCCTTTTGTCTTTAACGAGTCTACATATCATAAAAGGACGAGATGTGGTCTGCACTGTGGAAAGCAATCAAGAGCTTGTGGGTGAAGGCACCTGTGCCACCAGACCCCTCTGCGCCGAGACACAAACCCGCAAGGAGAAAAGTGGATACTGCATCAATTCGATTGAGAGTTCAAGGCATCGGCTGGAATCTCAAAGAAATCCCAATCATCAAAACACATCCAGACGGCGAACGCCGTGTGGCCCGCTGGAAACTAATTGCCCATAAAGGTGCTCAATCAGTAGAAGTCGGCGGCGAAAACATCGATGAAGCAATGCGTAATATCGGCCAAGTCCTCGGAGTCATCTCCTCAAGGGAACGAGAAAATGTCGTCTGATCTGATCGCTCTGTTTGATATGGACGGAACCCTCTTCGATTACGAGGGGCGGTTGAGACAAGAGTTGAACAAGATACGGTCGCCCTACGAGCCCCCACTCCCAGAGGAATTGTGGGATGAGAGCATCCCGTGGCTTCGATCCAGAATGGATATCATCAAGTCCGTCCCCGGCTTCTGGCGTGATTTGCCACGTTTCCAACTCGGCTGGGATGTCTATGAGATGGCCCGAGAACTCCGGTACGGCATCAAGATTCTGACCAAAGGCCCGTCGAGCCGTAAACGTGCCAACGCTTGGTCTGAGAAATTCGAGTGCATTCGCCACAACTTCCCTGAAGATGTGGGAATCCACATCGTTGAGGACAAGAGCGGTGAATACGGGCGAGTTCTCGTCGATGATTACCCGCAGTATATCCAATCATGGCTCAACTGGCGTCCTCGGGGGCTTGTGATCATGCCAGCCCATCAGTACAACAGAGACTACAGTCACCCCAACGTCATCCGGTACGATGGGAACAACAAGGATGAAGTCCTTGAAGCCCTGACAGCCGCCAAAGCTCGATCCCCCAGAGAGCACTGGCGATGAGATTAAACAGAAAAGGCCAGCAAGTCGCTGGCCTTTTCTGTTTAATCTCATCGCCGATGAGGGTGGTGCGGCGGATGTGGCCGCACATGGTGATGGTGATGATGATGGTGCGGTCGCCGCCATTGCCACCACGGCCTGTAGGGATGGTGGTGATGATGGTGCGGCGGGTATGGCCTGTAATATGGATGCCTATGGTAAGGCCCATATTGTGCAGAAGCCACGGCTGGCGCACAAATCGCAAGCAACAAGGCGAAAAGTAGGGTTCTCATCTGGATACCTCCTGTAAGAGTTGTTACTATGTTAGATTATAGAAATAACTTTTGCAATGGGACTTATGTAGAAATGCCTATCATCTTGAAAACGCCATCACAGATCGAAGGGATCAGAAAAGCCAGCCGACTCGCATCACAAACGTTGGACTACATAGAATCATTTGTAAAAGCTGGTGTTACTACTCTTGAACTCAACGACCTGATCGACAAATACACCAGAGACCATAATGCAATCCCGGCACCACTAAACTACAAAGGTTTCCCACGATCGTGTTGCACCAGTATCAACGAAGTGATCTGCCACGGCGTACCAGACCAACGGCCACTTCGAGAAGGTGATATTCTCAATATCGACGTGACGCCCATCCTCGACGGATACTACGGGGACACTTGTAGGATGTTTACGATCGGCAATGTCTCTAAGAAAGCCCTCAGACTCATCGAGATCACAAAACGATGTCTGGGAATTGGCATCGAGCAGGTTAAGCCGGGCAATCGGATCGGTCAGATCGGCTATGCCATTTCCAAGTTCGCCGAGAGCAAGGGATTTTCTGTTGTAGAATCTTTCGGCGGTCACGGAGTGGGTCTCGCTTTCCACGAAGAACCCTTTGTTTTACACAAGGCCAAACCTCACGAAGGGCCGGTCATGGAGCCCGGCATGGTGTTTACGATCGAGCCCATGATTTGTGCCAGAAAGCCTGAAGCTATGATTCTGGAAGATGGTTGGACGGCTGTTACAAGGGACGGAGGACTCTCAGCGCAATTCGAGCACACATGCCTTGTAACTCCCACAGGGGTTGAAATTTTGACGGTTTCATGCTAATATAGTTGTGTCACTCGATGGTGTGGCAAGCGTCCTCGCATAAAGAAAACCTCCACAGACCCTTATGGGTCGCAGAGAGATAGCGGCAGAAGAGGATGGCACCCCCATCGAAGGCTCGGCGATGTAACAATCGCCCATGCCAAAAAGTGAAAAGACTGCCGCTTTCGAGGGGCCATCGGCAATTACCGGTGGCCCCTCACCTTTCCAAGGAACAGAAAATGGAACACATGCGTCTGATCATGTTGTTTCACTTGCTCTGCGACTTCGGTCTTCAGACCCGTTGGATGGCCGAAAACAAGAGCAAGTCCAATACAGCACTGTTGGTTCACGTCGCCGCCTATACCATAGGGCTTGGAGCCCTATGTGTGCTGACTTTCGGATTCAAGGCGTCATTGTTGTTCGCAGCCATCAACGGAGCCCTGCACTTCTGCACGGACTTTTGCACCAGTCGTATTTCATCCTACTTCCACCAGAAGAAGTGGAATCACACCTTCTGGTTCACAATCGGCTGCGATCAATACATTCACTTCTTGTGCCTATTTGAAACGCAAAGGATGTTGCTGTAATGTTTCAATTGCCAAAACTCAACACGGAGTTCCAAAACGTTTGGCCGATTATGCCCAAGAACACGAACTACATGGAGATCGTGTTCGGCGGGGATTTCATGGCCCAATTGGACCTCTGTGCCGCCCAGTGCGTCAACCGCTTCCTGCACGACTCGGTTTGCGTTGCCGCCGTCACGCACAAGGCCGAGTTCACCTTCCTGAAGCCGTGCTACGTCGGCGACCTCATCTTCATGAGCGCCAAGATTGTCGAGCCTCGCACCAAGGCCATCCGAGTGTCTGTTGTCGGCGAGCGGGAGAAAAGGGCTGTCGCTGGCCGAGACAAGGTCGTTGAAGCGTCCTTCGTGTTCGTGACAGTCAGAAGCCTCGACAACATCAAAGAGAAGCCGGAATTCCTCGATTACGGGCCGCATGGGCTCACACTGGAGTCCTGATGTATCACCAAACATGGACAGAATTCATCTGCCCAGCCTGCAAAAAGAAGAACTTCGTCTGCGACGGCGACATCAACGACTGTTCAGGTCCAGATGTCGAAGCCTTCGAGTGCTGGAATTGCAACGGTTGCTTCGACCATGAGGGCGAACCTGTCGATCCGGAGAGTGTCTATGCCCAAAGAGGCGTGCTGATGCAGGAGTATTCGCCGTGAACCCCGAGTATTACTGCCACCGATCCACCGGCTGGCTCCAATTCGATCCCCTGAAAGGCACCAAACACTTCGAGTCTTGGTGGGCGCTCCTCGTCTGCGATGATGAAATTCCCAGATACTACGGCTGGTTCTCACGGCACTGGGGTGTGCCCCTAGAACTCGGCTCCCGCTGGCGGACCCATATCTCGGTCATCAAGGGCGAGAAGCCCCAGAGAATGCCTTTCTGGGGCCGCAGACACAAAGAGAAGGTCGAGTTCTTCTACTCCAACGTCATCCGCTGGGACAACGGCAAGCACGCTTGGCTGGACGTTTTCAGCCCCCAACTCTCGGCGATGCGTCTTGAGCTTGGCTTAAGGGCCAAGGAAACGTATCATCTCACGATCGGGCGGCTGGAAGTCGAGAGAGACGCTGTGCCGCACATCTACGACAAGCCTCGATTCACCAAAGGGTTGAAGAACGCAAGTTTCAATTGAAGTAAGGGAACCGACTTCCTGCGTCGTCGCAGGCCGCAAGGCTTGAGGAAGTTCGGGGCAACACTGCTGGACGTGGGAGAGTGCTAACGCATTCGTTATCACCACGGAGGTTGCAAGCCGTACAGTCCGAGCGTGAAAGCAGCGCTGTGAGGACGGGTAGGTGCAGGCAAGTGATAATACACTGCCCACGGGAAACCGTGAGATAAATGACGACGCTCGACAGAACCCCGGCTATAGGGAAGTCGGTTCCCCTTCAATTTGTGGCAGCCGCAATTGCGGTCTTGCCACCACTGGTCTCTTGATCCGCTTAGAGATCACCTCAGACTCATCCCGAGGCCACTCAGGCTCCTTGACAACGTCATAGTTCATGTAACCAATGACGTAGCGCCACCACAGCGGATTGCTCAACATCGGCGCTTTGGGCTCGTCGTCGATCGACGGCTGGAGCTTTGGTTCGGCTAATGGCATGGCCCCGCCACCCGAGAGGGATGCCGAAGATGGAGCAAGCACGTTCAAGTAGCTGCCATCTTCCAGCTTGCCGCTAAAGGCCGGAGACTTGATGTATTGGGCCGGGCTGAACTTCATCAGGCTCCCGCCACCCTTCTCAGGGTTAAGCCCTTTTGACCAGTCCTCGAAACGCATGTCGAGCATGTTTACCTTGATGCCATTGATCGCCAAGGGGGCAGGCAAGGATATATGCTGAATCTCGTCCAGACGGAGCCATTCTCTGAATCTCATACCGCCTTTTTCCGTGGCATTTTTGCCTGCGAGATTTTTGGTTGAGGCATTGGGATTGGGGTTATCGACCTGTTTCTCAATGTCATTGGATCGGTTGTCATACGGTGCGCATCTGGAGTCGAGTTCGCAAAATTAGTCGTAAGCTGTTTGTTGTTGTAGGCATCAGAACGATGCTGCATCGAGTATCTGTTTGTTGAACTCTTTCTGTTCAGCAGCACTGCGATTTTGCTGTCGATGATTTGCCTCAACGATCTGTGATTCGGATGGTTTGGATCGGTACGCATCAGGTTGTTTTTGGCGTACTGGTACAACTCTTCTGCCATCTGATCTGCGAATTGAGCCGGGAGTTTCCCTCTGCTCGCATAGCCTTGAATACGCTTAACGCAATGCTGCTTGATCCATTGATCCATCTCTTGCGGGGAATTCAGACCATGATTTCGAGCCAAAACCCACATTGCTTCATCCTCAGCCCGAGGATCGTCATATTTATTCATTGACGGCTGAGTCTGATTCGGGTTCCAGATGATGTTTATGTTTGGGTGCAGGTCTTTAGCCGTAGCTTTGGCCATGAATTTCTGAAATTCGGCCCGCTGCTGCGGGTCTTTTGGAGAGCCATTTTTATCGAGAGTATTCGTTGGGATGCCCTGCGAGACAGCCAACCACTTGCGAAGCAATCGCTCGATAGCTCTTCGTGCTGCTATATTTGACGATGGCAGTTTGATCTGATCGCCGCCAATCCTTGTTTCACGGGAGATATCCGTAATGTTAATGCCCGCTGCTTTCAATTGATCGACGACTTGCTTCATGTCTGGACTGGGGACAATGTCCCCATTCACGAAGTCGATCAGGTCCGTTGTATATTTCTGGGCAAGCGCACCTACCCACTGTCGCTTCGGCAAAGAAGCTAGTAGCTCGATGTTTTCGGGAGTTGAAAACTCAATCCCTTGCTTGGATAGTACGGCTTCTTGGAGCCGGAGCCATTCTCTGAATCTCATGCCCTATTTAGGACGCAACCAGCTAAATAACGATGAGATTCAAGCCGAAATTACATGATTTGGACTAACCCAGCATCTCCGATGCTATGATGGCTTTCTCGTGGCTTGATCCGATCATCTGGTACAAGTCTTCCGGCGCAAAGCCGGAGACCGCTACACCAGTGCTGTGGAACTCCTCGGCCTTCTCGTGACAGGCCGAGCACAGTGACGCCCCGTTCTCGGCTACATATCCGCCGTTCGGCATCTGCGAGCGATCTGTGATGTGGTGGGCGTCCAGAACCTCGGTGACGGTCGCCGGGTTGGCCTTGCCCTCGTACTCGCCCGTCTGGCGGCACCTGCCCGGAACCTTGCAGCAGACGCAACGAAAGCCGTCTCTTTTGAGGACGGCTTTCCGGAACGCAGATCGTACTTCTTTCTTACTCATTGTTCACGCCTCAGCGGGCTTTTCGATCGCATCCCACACTTCGTCTTTGATCTCGATGGTGACAGGGCCGTTGCGCATGTTGCCCTCCATCCGGCCATCGAGCCCGGCGATGTCATCCGTCGTGAGGTTCCGCCATTTCATGATCGAGTAGTTCCCATGCTTCAGACCCCTTGGAGAGGAGCCTTGCATGAAGCCAAAGCTGAAACCGTGCTTCACACACCACGCTTCAGCCGCATGAACAGCAACGAAGTCCTCGGTCTGGTTGAACGACACTTGCATGTCTATCTCACTTCTGGGTGAACTTGCCTGTATGGTCCGAGAGCCAAATGAACCAGCCGTCTTTGTACGGAGTTTGTCCCGGCGGCGACAGGATGATATTCCTACCGAGCTTTTCGATGAAGGATGACAGACCGGAGAAGTCCTCGAATTCCAAGTAATACCCGACCCCATCATCCCATTGAACTCCGGGAACATTGGGTGCGCCACCGTAGTAGTTGGCGATGTGGACTTTCATGGTTTTGAGGACTCCGGCTCGCACGAGCGAGGGCATCGCCAGAGATCAACTCCGGGGCCGGGAGACACTGGAAACATTTTACCCCAAAACATCGGGTGCCCGCAAGTCAGGCACCACTTTTCTGGTTCGACAGGTTCAACAATTTCAGGAGCAACCGTTGGAACAGGTTCATGGCGAGGCTTCTTTCTGACCCTCTTTATGGGGCGGAAATAGTTGTTGGTCTGCAAAGTCTCGATCCACTTTCGCTGCTCCTGAGACCTCGCCTTGGCCCGAGAGGTTTTCATGGCTCCACCCGGATCACCTTACCGTACACCTGAGAGGAGCCCACCCAGCCGTTCGTATGGCCCTTGTTATTGCCGATCTGGAACCGCTTGTCCCCCATTTTCTGCTGCGTGCCAGTCACGAGATGGACGTAATACGTCCCCTTGACCTTGCAGAGGACAATGTCGTTCTTCTCGATCTCCTCATGCTTGGCTGGCTCGACCGTGACCAGTTGGCCCGATTCGATCTTGCCTTGCATCGAGTTCCCCTTCGGGCGGAATTGAACATTCTCGCCCTTCTTCAGGTTCTCAACGTGTAGTTCCCAATTCATTTCCTCTTCACCTTTGATTAAATGGGAAAAGCAGGGTCCGCCCCTGCTTGTGTCAACAGACTTTATATCCGTGATGTTCGAGAACGGTTTTGCAAAGGGTCAAGAAATCTTCGAGCAGAGGGCACGAGATTCGAACTCGCATCCCCACTTAAGGGAAACCTGCTTAGCAGGCAGGCGCAGCCAACCGTATCTGCCTACCCTCTGTGTCGGATTCGTTCCGTAGAATCAACTCATTTTTTGCCTACTTTTTGTCTTTTTGATCTTCGTATCGCTCGTGACTTTCATCCACCATTTTCTTGTAGTCAGGGCTAAAATGATACACGAGACAGTTTGCCGCCATAGCAAACAAAAACAAAATCAAGGAAATTTCTATAATCATAGTGGCCTCGACAGGACTCGCACCTGCACGCTCTTTCGAGCACCAGCTTCTAAGGCTGGGGCGTCTTCATTCCGCCACGAGGCCCAACTTATCTGTAGACACTTCTCTTCTTCGGCTCCAACAAGTCGTAGCTGGGATTCAGCGCTTTCTGTAGATAATGAGGGCAATGTATCAGAGAGCCGCCGAAGTCGCTAGTCTGATTGAAACTCCCATCATCGTCCAGTTCTGTATAACTCCGGCCTGAGCCAGAGTTGTACAAGTAAGCCAGTTGAGATTGTGTTGGCTGGACGCCAATCCACAAACCCACCTGATCCAACCGTCCCTCAAAGTAATCCGTGCTTCCGGTGACTCGGCCCACAACGGCAGGCAAAGCCGTCGCTGTGATTGTTGCAATCGAGGTTGTATCGAATGATTTGTCCGATCCATTGACAGAAATCCACGAGTGCCCTACGGTGCTATCCCAACCACCAGCCACAAAAGTCCAAGTATTGGTAGTCAGTGGGGATGCTGAGGTTTTGAAAGATGTCACGCCCGCACTGGTGCGAGCCTGAAAGTTCAACGCCCCAGTAGCACTGAGCCTCAATGTCCAACCCGAGGAGCCTGAATACTTCGAGATGATGCCATGAGCATGAGTGCCGACTACTGTCGGATAAATCCATGCACACGCCCAGATCGAATTGCTCCCCGGCTCGAACGTCGAAGAATCTGCCCGGCTGAAGTAACGGTTTGATCCGTTTCCTGTTCTTGCAGTTCCTACGACACCAGCCGCCGTTCCCGGCGAGTTGTTTTGAGTGAATGTCAAGCCGCCGGTGTGGCTGTCCGCCAGATTAGCCCCGGCGGCTTCATCGCATCCAAAAAACACAACAAGGTTCGTGAGTAGGCTCATGCAGTATTTAGCATAGACCTACCGCTTTTGTAGCCCCGGAGGGATTCGAACCCTCAAGCCCGAAGGCCGACCGGATTTTAAGTTCGGCTGTGATTGCCAATTTCACCACGAGGCCATAGTGGAAAGAGTAAGTTTCGAGCTTACGACGCACCTGCTTCCGCAGGCCGCTCTACCATCTGAGCTATCTTTCCAATGATTGCGACCCAGATTCGAACTGGGAGCCGTTAGTCCGTCTTTGACGGGCGCTCCTTCACAGGAGCCGGGTCTGCCGATTGCCCACAGCACAATCATATATGTGGCCTCGGAGAGACTTGAACTCTCACGCCCATTACAGGCACCGGATTTTGAGTCCGGCGTGGCTCCCAATTACACCACGAGGCCATATCCATTTCTACTTTTTGACAGAAAGTCCGAGTCCGAACGAAATCGAGTCTGTGTCCATCCGCTCCCAGTTTACCTTCTTTCCGCTAGTCAATCCCGCCAGAAGACTCGGCAACGACTTCACTGAGTCCTCATACTTCTTCTTCATGTCTGCCAGTTCCTTCTCCATACCAAGTTGGAGTTGGGCCAGCAGATGGTTTTGTGCTTCTTCCGGAGTCAGAACCTTCAGAAAACCGGTCTGATAACCAGCATAGTTCTCTGAGGTAAGCTCGAAGTTGTAGTGATGGTCAATCCAATGGTTGCCCAGCGTGTGAATGTGCCTGCAACCATACTGAACTGCCCCATCGTCCGTGAACTTCGCTGTCACGAGCCCAACATCCGATTCAATATCGGTAGAGTAATGCTCGCAATAGCACAGAACCAGATCGCCGACTTCAGCGCCGACAAGCTCTGGAGTCCTTTGTTGCCATCGCAACGAGACTCTGTCTGCCCCCGGATTTTCGCTCTCAATTCTCCACAAGATATTCGCTCGTTCGAAGTCGTTTCGAGCAACCTCCATCCGAGCAGTCCAGAAGTCGCCATCGTCATATTCGATCTCGACGATTTCGGCGTCGAGATTGTTGTCAGCGATGAGCTTCGTGACGACTTCTTTGACTTCTTTTTCAGTCATGTCAGACCTTTCAGTAGCGTAGGTGGGAGTCGAACCCACAAACACCTAATTTTGAATCAGGGGGCTATTCCGTTCGCCTACTACGCCATCTTACCTCAACCACCAGTTGGTCGGAAGACCAAATCACCAGAGAGAGTTGATTGTGTCTTTGCAATCACCAACTCCACAATGGCATCCTCGAACGCCTTCGCTGTCTGATCACGTTCTTCCGTCAACCTCTTTTCCTGATCCCCGCAAGGATCATAGGTCTGGTCGTGGAAGAACTTCGTGACCGCCTTGTCTGCCTTCTTGTAAGCCTTCAGAGCTTCCAAGATTGTTGGTGCGTTCATGCCTTTGATTCCTTCTTCATGCTATCGCCGGTTGCCCGGCGGTGAGCTTTGATCGCATTGTGAGAATCGGGAAGTTCTTGTTCGGCCCGACGACTGTCAGCGGCATAATCGACAATGAAGTCTTCAGACCAAGTGTCATCGTCCCTCTTGAACTTGATGCACTTCCCTACTACTGCATACTTCTCCGGGATGTACGCAATGTGGAACATCTCCCCGCCCGTTGGAGTCGGTCGGCACATTCGGCATTGCTTGTAGTAGGTCGTTTTCATGTTCAAGTTCCTTCACTCGTGCTTCGAGTTCTTCGATTCTCCTCTGCGGCGAAACGTATCGGGTTTTCGGATTCATCCGACACCGGATGAATCGCTCACAGTGAGCCAGTTCAACTGTTGTATCACGCTCCGGGACGGTATAACCCTCCGGGAGAGCATGATACAAAATCTCATCGTCCATCCAACAACGATCATCGCCCTTCTGATCTCGGTGAAGCCTCACGGCTGCCCGCAGTTCACGCAGGCGAGTCTTCAGTTCCACACGAGTCATGTGTTCGATGTCATGATCCATCCCTGATCTCGCTTTCTCATAAAGTGGCTAGGGTGGGAGTCGAACCCACATACACATGGCTCTCGACCATGCCGCTTTGCCAATTTGCGTACCCAGCCGTTAGTGCCCATGACAGGAGTCGAACCTGCATGCTCTCCCTGTTATCTGCACGGCTCTACTTGTGTCCTATTGTAGTTCCGAATTCTTCCGTCCAACAGTTGTACTCGGAATTGAGTAGTTCCGGGTCCACCATTGGTATTCAATCTCTTGTTGCGGCCAATGATCTTGCCAACTCCATCGCTGGTGATGACACGTTGATTGATCGAAAACAAGTCGTAATACTTGTTGTTCATAGTGTCCATGAGAGGAGTCGAACCTCTACGCCCTTTCGGGCACCAGCACCTCAAACTGGGGCGGCTACCGTTACGCCACATGGACATAGTAGCCAAGGTGGGAGTCGAACCCACATACACTTGATTCTGAATCAAGCCGCTTTGCCAATTTGCGTACTCGGCCATATTGTGCCCAAGGCGAGAGTCATTCTCCCGCATGGACAGTTCTAATCTTTTCAATCTGATCTTCAATGTTGAGAATCTCGTTTTCGATCACCTTCATCCGACCAATACTCCCGTCATTGAGATAACTCCGGGCTTGGAAGATGATTTCGCAGCACATGTCTTCGATGATTCGGAGACATTCCATCCGTGTTTTACTGGTAGGTGATGACATCAAAATCCTCCTATAGTGCCCAAGGCGAGAGTCGAACTCGCACGCTCTTACGAGCAACCGGCTCTGAACCGATCGTGGCTACCGTTACACCACTTGGGCATTTATGGACACAAGGAAGTTCTTGGCTTCCGGGGAATTGCGGTCCTCGGGACAAGCATTAATCCGTACATACCACCCATCAACCCAACTCGTCAGTCAGGTTGACTTTCATATTGTGTCCAGTAGGCCCGTCCGGATTCGAACCGGATTCTCCGCTTCTTCAGAGCGGCGCTTTGACCAACAAAGCTACAGGCCCATACGGGCCTTTCGGCCCTCGATCTACTTGCTCCTCCATTGAGTCCTACGATGCCGCTTCCACGAATGGTGGCCGTATGAACTACGAATGACATCATCCCATGCTTCGACGAGATTGCTCATGTTTCGGCTAGGCCGAATCTTGATCTCATACCCGTCGATCTCAAGGATGTTGCGTTTGCCATTCGCACGACGCTCCTGCGTCGTCCTCGGATGTCTCAGAAAACACATCTCTCAGTCCCCCATGAGCACGGAATTGTGCTCACGGGGGAATACCGACATATCTCATTTGAGACTCCTTTTGAGGAAAGTGGACTGTGAGGCGCTCGAATCCTCGTCTCCCCGTCTTCAGCAGGGCGCTACTCCGTCTCAGCTAACAGTCCATTCGATCCCACAGATCAGCGATCTTGCCGAACCGTGTTCTGTCTTGTTCTTCTTTCAGCACAAGAATGTACTCGTGCGGCTGAAGTTCCTCACGACCGCTCAACCAGTAAGCTGTCGTTCGGTGATGTCCGTCTTCGATGTGAACGCTGCCGTCGTCAAACTGTGCTAGTCTGACTTGGGGCAGCAAGTCCCCATTCGTGATTGCTTCAAGCAATCCGTTGAGTTGAGAAACATTCCGTAGCTTTCGCTGTGTGGTGAAGATGTTTTTGAGTTGCATGACCAGATGAAGACATCTGGCGGTGGCAATCCAAAATACATCATGTTTCTCTTCCTCATGCGAAGTCCGAAATCTTACGACCGTACTGGCTCAAAGCCTCTTGGAGCATTTGCCTCTGTGCCTTTGTCGGGCTACAGGAGCCTTCAATCAACCAATGCAATACATTGAAGCATTGTATTGGCAGATTCCATTTTTCCTTGAAGTTCTTCCAGTTTGCCGTTTTCTTTTTGGACTTCACACTCATAGTGGGCCGGGCAGGATTCGAACCTGCGAAGGCAGTGCCACGATATTTACAGTATCGCCGCTTTGACCGCTTGCATACCGACCCAATTTTACCACGCTTGAGGGGCTGGCCCCTCAACAATCAGTTTCTTGCTTTCGTTGAAATAGAACTGATTGATTATCGTGCCGACTTTTTCCCATTTACCGTTGATCCGGGCGTGAAGCACTCCTACTTTCGGTGGAGCATAGTAATACTTCCAGTCCTTGAACAAGTTAGCTATGGAATGTTCTCTCAACTCTTCTACCGAATAAGCACCTTTCTCGTGTATGAGTCGGTGGTGATTCGGGCAAACGATAATCAAATTGTTGTGATCATCAGTTCCTCCGTTCTTTCTTTCAATGATGTGATGAATGTCGCATCTTCCTTCCGACCATCCGCAAATCGCACACGAGTTTTTCCCGGCTCTCTCAAGGATTTTGCTCACGGTCCTTTTTGAGAGTTGAAACAGACTATCGGCATTGTTCCGAAGTTTAGGCACCTTCCTCCTGCATTTTGAGCAGTGAACCTTCCGACCATTTCTGATCTTCCCAACAAAAACTTCTGCACAAACTTCGCATGTGTAACTGCGTTTCGGCGACGGGTTATTCTTGTAATGCCTCTTCAGTGATTCTGATTTCTTGCGACAACTTGATGCGCTAAACTTTCTCCGATTGGCGCAGCCTATTGAGCAGAACCGTCCCGAACCATAGTCCCCGACATGATCATTCCCACACGTTTCGCATTTCATTGATTCGTCCTCCGATAGTGGCAAAACTATCAGAGTATCGAATCTCCAAAACCTGTGAAAAATTTCACTGTCACTTGCCGCCGAGTAGGGCGGCAATCACTTGGGCACGTCGCTGTTTGTTCTTTCGTTTTCGCTCAGCGAACACGCCCGGTGTCTTTTTCTTCTCCTTCTTGGGACTCTTCCCCTTCATGTTTAGCTCCAGTGAGGTAACTCCAGAGACGTTTGAGGGCGTCTCTGATTGCGACGAACAAGATCAACCGGCTGTGTTGAAGTGACAGGTCTTTCATGTCCATTGCTGGATTCCTTCAAGGAACGATCTTCACGTTCTCGTCAAGCCATTCCCTATCGTATGAGGACTTCTCGCCGGGTGTGCCGTTGGGTCCGTTGAGCCATTGGACACAAACGTCGCCCGGCAACTTGAAGTTCTCGATCACTCGGCCTTCCAGTGGGTCTTCGTTGCCGAAAACCACCTTCGTGCCGACCTTGTACTTGAGCACTTCACCCATTTGTCGTCTCAACTTTTGGGCCTTGGCGACGGATGAAGGACATTTGCCAGATTTACAGTTCATAGCGGAAGACACGGAAATCGAATCCGCCGCCCCCGTGAGGGGGCTCCAGTTTTCGAAACTGGTGCAGCTAACCAATATCTGCCTATCTTCCAGAGCAACAGTTGTAACAGCGGAGAGAACGGGGATCGAACCCGCAACCCCCATTGAAGGAGGCAACTGCTTTCCAAGCAGCCCGCTAACCACTCGCTTTCTCTCCATGTCTTTTCTCTTTTGGGAATAACACAAGCGGAAAAGTGAGGTGTCGATCCCCAAGTCGTTTTGCAGACTCCAACCGCTTTCAAGGCGGTGCCCAACGCCGGTTGGGATACTTTTCCATCATTATAGACACGATCATTCTTCAATGGTTCGTATCTTTTTCAGTATTTTACGTTGATCTCCTTCATCCACAGTGAATGACATTTTACTACAAACCCACTCAACACGCCATTCGGCAGAAGCCTCTGTTGGTTTTGTGCCAGCCTTCACGGGGAAGGCTTTGTTGAGGTTTTTGACCATGAGGCACATCATGGCAATTGCTTCGATCGTCTCTTCTTGGAGCATTGTTCTCATCCGTGAAAACAAAAGAGCCCCGGCGACCTCACTGGTCGCCGGGGCTCTTTTGTGCCCTTGTGCTTGTCCAGATCGGTGCCTGACTCACCCGCTAAGGGAGAGTGACAGATACAACGAGCTAAACAAGTACGAAGTGTGCATTGTAATGATGTCCTGTGCGTCGGCGGAATTCGCCGCTGCGAAGTATAGTAGTCGGGCCGGAAAAGAAATGCAAGAGGAATCTGGAAGATTTTTCAAGATTTCCGAATTGACTCCACTGCTCGCTTGTGTCCTTCTCGGGCTTGCTATGATCACACGGAAATACCGTGAGGCATCCACGAGGAATTTGAGCTTCTCGATGAGTGGATCGGTCCAATCAAAAGCGGCCATGTTGGCTCCTTAAATTAAACGAAAACGGCGAGCAACATTTGCTCGCCGTTTCCTTCTCCGGAGATGAGTGTGTGGCCGACTCACTCATCCTTGGGCCGTCAGGACAGGTTGTTCGGGTGGTGCGGGTCTGCCGGATTGCGCTGGTTGTTGCGGGTGGCGAAGACGCCGACTCCGCTCACGAGCAGTCCGGCCCCGATGAGGGCCGACATCCATCCGTATTTCGTCGAATTCGAGTCAGGGCTGACCGTGGCCTTGGTCTCGTCTTCGGTGATGATTTTGAAGGGGTCGGACGAGACAGTGGTCATGTCGTAATCGACCTTGGCGACCGTCTTCTTCTCGGGGACCGCCGTCACCTTGGCGTACTGGCCATCGACTCGCTCACGGTAGCTGTCGTAGACCTTGAGAATGGCCTTGATGACCTCGGGGTCTTTCTGCTCGGCGATCAGCTTGAGGACTTCCGCTTCGCTCACAGATGCGACGTTGCCGTCACGGCTCCGGGCGTAGGCGACGATCTTTTCGAGAACGTCGATGCGGACCTTCTCGTTCTTGGCGAGATCGAGCAGTTCTTCGTTGGTGAACCCGACGTGAGGAACGCCGTTGGTCGAAGTCGGTTCACTCTTCATCTGGGAGCCGATTTCACCGACTCCGTAGCCGAGGCCACCCAGACCGCTGACCATCAGCAGTACGCTGGCGAGGCCAGCGAAGGAAGCCTTGCGAGCAAAGCTGCTCGCCACATTCATGGTGCCGGAAGTGACTTTCCATCCGAGCCAGAGGGCGGCGATCGTTGCGGCGACCGTCATCACCTGTGGGGTGGCGTACTCCGACAGTGTCGATCCGAAGTTTTCCATCATTCTCTCCTGTTGAGTGAGTGTGGGGTTGGCTACCCACGGTTTCCATTCCTTCAATCGGCCACGTTCGACAGTGTTATACGACGGCAGGGTTGGTTTGTAAAGCCCAGTTTTGTTTGTTTGGGCGACTTTCAGAGCAAAAGTTGCTCCGGGCCAACGACTGCCAAGACTCGCACATACTACTTCTTATCTGCGGATCGGGCAAGATCAATTTGTTGCCTCGGATTTTTCGAGCCAAAAGGCACTAAATAAGGACATGGGAAAGTTCAAATCGTATTTGTTGACCGAGGCCGATCCAATGGGCGGTGCCCCTGCACCCGGCACTGATCCAATGGGCGGAATGGGTGGCGGCATGGGAGCCCCGATGGGTGGTGGCGGTATGGGTGGCGGTATGGGTGGCGGTATGGGAGCCCCGATGGGTGGTGGCGGTATGGGTGGCGGTATGGGAGCCCCAGCAGCGCCGACTGGTCCGAATGCCCCACCAGTAATCCCACGCAACGCAGACGTGTGGGAAGTGTTGGACGCAATTTTCAACCACAAAGAAATGAAACACGACAAGGAACTGAAGCAACAACAGTCTCAGCCACCGGCTCCACCACCGGGCGGCGATCCGATGGGAATGGGCGGCGGCATGGACCCGATGGGAGCCCCGCCGGGCGGCGGAATGGGTGATCCAATGGGCGGGGGAATGGGTGGCCCGCCACCGGGACCAGCTTTGATGCAATGATGTTTCACGTTTTGACGTTATCTGGTAGTCTGCCACCGGCTCAATGATTGAGTCCAACAGTTGTAACGCTATTCCAAGGAGGGAATCATGGCGAAAGCTCTCGTCTACAGCGATTTGCACGTTCATTCTCACAAAGGTCGGACTGACCGGCTCCATGATTGTCTCGAAGTGCTTCGATGGACTTTCGAGGAAGCCGAGAAGAACGAATGTAAGCACATCCTCTTTCTAGGGGACTTGTTCCACGAACGCTCCAAAATCGACGTTCTCAATTACTTGAGGACGTTCGAGGTGTTCATGGAATACATGCTCAACAAGCCGCTCTACGACATTTATCTGCTCATCGGCAATCACGACATGTACCACTATGAAAGGTGGGACGTGAATGCGGTGAAGCCTCTCTCGGCCATTCCCGGCGTCAATATCGTTGATGCCCCACAGACGCTCTGGTTGAGTGGCACCCCTGTCGATTTTCTTCCCCACACAGAGAATCCAGTCCGAGAACTGGAAGCTCTCAAGAAGAACAGGGTCAAAGGCGAGAAGAACGCCATCCCGCTCCGGCTTCTGCTCGGACACATGGCCGTTCATGGGGCCGAACTCAACATTCTTTACGGCACAAAGGCCGATGTGATTGTTGAGTATGACAACCGGATGGTTGTCGTGGAGCCAAGCATCTTCGACCCTTGGGATATGACTCTTCTGGGTCATTACCACGGCGCTCAGAAGCTCAGCGAGAAGGCCGAATACATCGGGTCTCCGCTTCAGCTTTCCTTCGGCGAAGCCTTCCAGACCAAACATATCATGGTTCTTGATCTGGAGACTCTGGAGAAGAAGTACATCGACAACGACTTCAGTCCAATCCACCTGATTGTGACTCCGCAAGATATCGAACATCAAAACTACGACCTCAAAAACAATTTCGTGCGGGTTGTGGCCAATGGTCCGAGCACAACGCAAATCCTCAAGCTGCGTAAGGAGATCGGAGAACAGGGCTGTGCGAGCCTCGATTTCACAGTGAAAGAACGGCAAAAAGAAGAAGATCAAACTGTGATAGAGGACGCCAAAGCCATTCTCCTCAAGGAGGATGAGATGCTCGAAACCTACATCTCCGAGGTCAACAAAGACCTCGATCCGAAGCTCTTGTTCCTCAAGGGGCAAGAAGTCTGCAACGAAACTGTCTTCTAGGAGTTGAATGTCAAAAACACGCAACCTTGTCCTGACATGGGCAAGCGGAGAGGGATTCTGCCGCCAGAAAGGGTTCGAAGTTTATCTGAAATCGTTGGCCGCTATTCCGAACGCCAAGAAGGTCGTGTTCACACACGACATGCCAGACGACATCTGTCAAATGGTCGAGGATCATGGGGCCGCTGTCATGATGGTTCCTGCTGATGAAATCAGCAGTTACATCCAGCGGGACCGGTTCTATGTTTACTGGCAATATCTTTTGGAACATGGGCACAAACACCCTTACGTCCTTGCTACAGACAGCAAGGACGTTTTGTTTCAGAGAAATCCATTTGACTGGATTACAGTATGGCAGCGCCGATTCACGGAAATTGCTGGGAACCACAAGTTTCTCGATAACTTCGTGATCCTCACGTCGGAAGGCTACAAGCACAAACGAAGTGTCTGGAATCTACAAGAACAATTTCAGTTCCAAAGCGATGTGCGAGAGCCCTTTCGGCGTGAAATGAGCGATACCTATGTGCTCAACTCCGGCGTGTGTCTTGGAACGCCCGACGCATTGAAGAACTATTTCTTCACGTTATGGGCCGTTCACATGAAAAGTTTCGGAGCCTGCACCGATCAAGCGGCTCTGAACTATCTTTACAGATTTCTCCGAGACGATGAGACATACTCTGTTTCTCAGCCTTGGAGTGATACGCTTTGTTTGACGGGCGAAGGTGTCAAACAAGACTGGATTCCACAACCCAGAATCAAGGATGGGATGTTGTGGTTTCCAGAAGAACGAATTGATGAGCCATACTACATTGTTCATCAATATGATAGGCTCGCACCAGAAGTCATTACGGAGATCGTGAAATGATCCATTGCAAGGATTGCTTGAACATGACTCGTGACGAGATGGGGAACCCAACTCTTATCTACATGGATTCCCCCTACAGTTGTAAGAAGGAAGATTCCTACTATGGTGTTGGCGACACCTTCGAGGAATACCTAGAGTTCATGGAAGATCGTCTTCGCCACGTCTGCGCTTTGGATGATTTCAACATCGTTCTACACGTTGATCCGAAAGCGTCCCATTACCTCAAGGTGATACTCGACAAACTGCTGGGTCGTTCGTCGTTCATCAACGAAATCATCTGGTGTTACTCTGGCCCGAGCGTTGCCAAGTACAACCTGCCACGGAAGCATGATGTACTTCTGTATTATCGGATTGGGAACGCACCTTTCAATCCACAGAGAATTCCCTACAAGGCATTGTCGGCTGGCGGAAAGACCAGTTGGTGTGGGGAGAAGCTGGATGTCGAGAAGTATCTGGCCCGAGGGAAGTTGCTTGAAGACTGGTGGACTGACATTGCCGCACTTCAACGGAATGAGGGGGAGAAGGTTGGCTACAAGACACAGAAGCCGCTCAAACTGTTGAAAAGGATCATTGCACTATTTTCGAACGAAAACGATCTGGTGTTCGATCCCATGTGCGGTTCTGGAACTACAGGTCATGCCGCCCTCAATCTAAAGAGACGGTTTGTAGGTTGTGACATCGATCCAAAGGCTGTAGAAATCGCACAGAAGCGACTAGGCGCAATTGCCCAGAATGGATAAACTGCCATGCTCTCAAGGAGGAGACGATGCTCGACCTGACGCTGCATTATGTTAAGGCCAAAGACATTGGATGTTTTGGCGAAATCGAGTTGCATTTTGATGATTACGGCAAGGTCGTACAGATCGCCGGTGAGAATCTCGATGTGCCGCCTTGCGAAGACGGCAAGCCCGCAAGTAATGGTGCCGGGAAGTCTTCCATTCAAGACCTGATTTCTATTGGTTTGTACGGGAAAACCGTCAAGAAACCCAAGGAAATTAAAGGTGCCGAACTGATCCGTGACGGAGAAGAAGAAGGCACGGTCGAAATCTGTTGGAATGACTGTCGAGTCATTCGCACCTACAAGCGCAAGGGCGGCAACAAGATCGAGATGTGGCGTTGCAAAGACCACATCTGGGACGAGAAAACAAAGATCAAGGGCGGCATCACCGAGACGAACATAGAAATCATCAAGAGTCTCAAGATGACTCATGAGGCATTCTGCAATGTCGTTGTCTTTGATGACTCTCGTGACTATGACTTCCTCGAATCTGACGCTGATGACAAGCGGAAGATCGTCGAGAATCTCCTCGGTCTTGAGAAGTATCGTCTCTACAGCGAAACCGCCAAGAACAAACTCAAGGCTGTCAAAGTCGTTGTCTCCGAATTGACAAGAGATTACGAGCGACTGAGCCTCGACCACGATTCTTGCGTTGATCGCATCTCCAAGCTCCAAAAGAAGCGGGACGAATGGAGAGTCACCAAGGAAGAGGAGATGAAGCGAGTCTATCTGCGGTTCAAGACGCTCCAGAAGCAGCTTGAATCTACAGATGCCGGTTCGGCCATGAAGCAGTACGACGACGCTAAGGCTCGTCTGTCTGAACTCGAAGCAGCCCATGAAAGGGACGAGGCTCAAAAGAAGAAAATCGAAGGCATCATTCAGGAACTCCAAACAAAGGTAGCTGCTTTTAAGGAGCAACGGGATGAAGTCAAGGTGGAACTGCAAGAGTATCTGGTCTCGATGAAGAGTGCAGAGACTCAACTGGTCGAGATCACAAAGGCATTGCAAAAGTTGGAACGCCTTGAAGAAGGTGCCACTTGCTCTGTCTGTCACGCCACGATCAGCAAGCAGAACTACGGACATGTTCTGAACCACGAGCGAAACTCGGCTGAAGGGCTCCGATCAAAGATCGAGAAGTCCAAGCTCATTGTGGATCAGGAAACCACAAAGTTTGGCCAGAAGAGCGCTCTGGTGTCGAAGGCAGAAGAGAAGATTGGCGAGGCGCAAAAGTCTTTGGCCGTCGTTGTGAACACAATTCGTCAGCGAGTTCAGGAAATCCGCAAATTGTCGGAAATCCAGATGCCCGAGGCCGACACGGCGACACTGGTGTTGGAGAAGGAAATCTCCGAGTTGAAGCGACGACTTGGAGAAATGAAGGCGGAACTCGATGGGAACTCTCCTTATGAGGAGTTGTTGTGTGACGCCGAGGATGAGTTGAAGGAGAAGCAGCAGAAGCGGGACTCGAAGGATGCCGAGGTCAAGGCCGCAGAGGGAGAGGTTCCCTACTACGAGTTCTGGGTTAAGGCGTTTGGCGACAAGGGAATCCGCAAGTACATCATCGATGGGATCATCCCGTCTCTGAATGAGAGGATTTCTCACTGGTTGCATCATCTGATTGACGGGGCTCTGGAATTGACCTTTGACAATCAGTTGGACGCCAAGGTGGTCAGGCACGGACAAGATACGAAGTACAGCAAGCTCTCCAATGGGGAGAAGCAGCGGATCAATCTGGCGATCTCACAATCGTTTGCCTATATCATGATGCTCAACTCCGGGACAATGCCGAGCATTGTGTTTTTGGACGAGGTGACGGGCGGCGGGATCGACAGGGCTGGGACGTTGCCAGTCTATAACATGCTCTGCGAACTCGCCAAAGATCGGCAGGTTTTTGTGACAACACACAATGAAAATCTGCTGTCATTGTTGGACGGATGTGAGAGGATTCTGGTCAGAAAACACGGCAAAGTGACCACAGTGGCCTCATAATTCCGGCCTGATTAATATGGGCCATTCCCATAAGTATCAACCGGAATTTCTTACCTCATAGGCTTAGCTACTCTCACCCAAAAGATACAGAAAGGCGAGATTTAGACATGAGCATTTTCGATAAACGGGTGGCTTTCAAGCCGTTCGAATACCCCGAACTCATCGATTACAAGAATGCGATCAACCACAGTTATTGGCTTGTTTCCGAATGGAATTTCATCAGTGACATTCATGATTTCAACGTGAAGCTCAATGATGTTGAGCGTCAGGTTCTCAAGAATGCGATGCTGGCGATCTCACAGATCGAAGTGTCGGTGAAGAAGTTCTGGACGAAACTGGGCGACCGGTTTCCGAAGGCGGAATTCGAGCAGGTTGGAGTCACATTCGGTGAGTCCGAGGTCAGGCACGCAGATGCCTATTCCCATTTACTACAAGTATTGGGTCTGAATGACAGTTTCACGGAACTGCTTCAGAACCCAGTGATTCAGGGGCGTGTGGATTACCTCACGAAGTACCTCAAAGGTGCTTCAGACAACAGCAATGAGAACTTTACGTTGACCCTGACGTTGTTCTCCATTTTCATCGAGAACGTCAGCTTGTTCTCCCAGTTCGTCATCATCAAGTCTTTCAACAAGTTCATGAACTGTCTGAAGGATATTGACAATGTCGTGCAGGCCACCCAGAAGGAAGAAACCATCCACGCCTTGCTTGGTGTTTACATCATCAAACAGGTTCAGAAGGAGTTTCCTGATTGGTTCAATGAGGACTTCTATGCGAAGCTCTATCGAGCTTGCAAGAAAGCCTACGAATCGGAATGCAACATTGTTGATTGGATTTTCGAGGCAGGCGAACTGCCGTTCCTCACCAAAGACATGGTGAAAGAATTCGTCAAACAAAGGTTCAATGACAGCCTCCAAATGATCGGTGGCGAAAAGGTTTTTGAGGTGGACGCCGAGAAGCTCCTGCCATTGCAATGGTTTGAGCAGGAACTCCACGCCGAAGTCAATGTTGACTTCTTCCACAAGAAACCAGTCACCTATTCCAAGAAGTCGAAAGCGATCAGAGCGGAGGATTTGTTCTAATGAGCGAGTACAGATGGCTAACGGAACTGTCCCAGCAGTTCCTCGATCGGGATTACCTGATCGAAGGTGAAACTGTGGACCAGCGTGTTGATGTGATATGCAACACGGCGGAACGAATCCTCGATAAGCCCGGATTTGCCAAGCGATTCAAGGAGAACTTCAAGAAGGGCTGGTATTCTTTCAGCACCCCCGTCTGGACCAACTTCGGCACGAATCGTGGCCTTCCCATCTCCTGCTTTGGCAGTTCGATGGAAGATAGTTGCGAATCGATCGTGGGCACTTACGCTGAAGTCTTCATGATGACCAAGCATGGTGGCGGCACCAGTGCTTACTTCGGCAATTTGCGACATCGTGGCTCCAAGATTCGCCAGAACGGCGAGAGTTCTGGTGCCGTTCACTTCATGCAGATTTATGACAATCTGATCAATGTTGTGAGCCAAGGGAAGACACGACGTGGCAATCTGGCAGCTTATCTGCCGATTGACCATCCAGACATCATGGAATTCTTGCAGATTCGCAACGAAGGCGCTGCGATCCAAGACCTGTCTTATGGCGTCTGTGTTCCCGACTATTGGATGAAGGAGATGATCGGGGACGGTACGCCCGAGGGCGGGGACAAGGTCAAACGGCGTGTCTGGGCCAAAGTTCTTGAAGACCGGGCGAACCTTGGGTTCCCGTACATTTTCTTCACGGACAATGCCAACAACTACGCACCGGATTGCTACAGGGGTCTACGGAAAATTCTCCATAGCAACCTTTGTACTGAGATCATGCTGCCGAACGGCGAAGACGAATCGTTCGTTTGCGACTTGTCGAGCATGAACATTCTGCACTTCGACGAGTGGAAAGATACGGATGCTGTCGAATTGCTGACGTGGTTCCTCGATGCTGTGATGACAGAGTTCATCGAAAAGGCGTCGAAGATTCCGTACATGGACCGGCCAGTCAACTTCGCCAAACGACACCGAGCACTCGGCATCGGCTGGGTTGGTTGGCACAGCTATCTCCAGAGCAAGATGATTGCTTGGGAGAGCATGGAAGCCAAATTCCACAACCTACAGATCGCCAAGAACATCCGAGATGCCGCCTACAAAGCATCCAAGGAGCTTGCTGAAGTCTTTGGTGAGCCAGAAGCCTGTAAGGGCTATGGTCGCCGCAACACAACTTTGATGGCTATTGCTCCCACAAAGTCATCAGCCTTCATTCTGGGTCAGATTTCTGAAGGTATTGAGCCACACAAAACCAACATGTTCATCAAGGATTTGCAGAAGGGCAAATTCACGGTGAAGAATGCGCATCTTGAAGCTCTCTTTATCGAGAAGGGCATCAATACAGATGCCGTTTGGGAGAGCATCTTGAAAAACGGCGGAAGTGTTCAGCATCTTTCATGCTTGAGCGATCACGAAAAGGCCGTCTTCAAGACATTCGCCGAAATCAGTCCGAAAGAGATCATCATTCAGGCTGCTCAGAGGCAGAAGTATATTGATCAGGGCCAGTCTCTCAACCTCATGATTCACCCAAGTGTTCCCACAAGGGACGTGAACATTTTGATGATTGAGGCTTGGAAACTGGGCGTCAAATCCTTGTACTACCAGCATTCGGTCAATGCGGCTCAGGCTTTCAGCAGAAACATTCTTTCTTGTGAGGCGTGCCAATAACAGCACATCAACCTCCTGCGTGAGTTGTGAAGGTTGATCTTGCTGTTACATAAACCTTCCTGTATTATATTGATACAGGAGGATTTATGTCGGTACTCAAACTACTCGGGATCACATTTGTGCTTATTGCACTGATCCTTTTTGTTCTTGTTGGGCCTTACATCACGATCTGGAGCTTGAATCAGTTGTTCCACCTTGGATTGGAATACGATTTCAAGACATCAATGGCTGTTATATGGCTTGCGGCAGTTTTGAACGGAATTGCAGGCAACTTCCGAGCGAGCAAGACCTAAATACCAGAGCGAAAGGTTGGAAATGGCAAAATACGTGTTCGTCGTCGGCGGTGTGTACAGTGGAACGGGCAAGGGCATCAGCGCAGCGTCTATTGGCTTGCTGCTCAGGATGAGAGGATCGACAGTGACTCTCATCAAATGCGACCCTTACCTCAATGTGAATGCGGGCACGATGAACCCTCGCCAACATGGCGAGGTCTTTCTGTGCGATGATGGGTCCGAGACTGATCTCGACCTTGGTCATTATGAACGCATCACAGGCGTGACGATGTCCAGCAAGAACATCTTCACGAACGGGACATTGTACCGTGATCTCATCAATGATGAGATCGCCGGAAAATTCCTTGGAGAAACGGTTCAGGTGATTCCGCATGTCACCGATCGTATTCAGAGTCGGCTTCAACAACTTGGAGAATCTTCCGATATTGTCATCGCAGAAATCGGTGGCACAGTCGGAGATTTCGAGAGTGGTAGTTTCTACGAGGCACTGCGTCAATTTAAGCTGAAAAACAGGAGCGACGTGATGATCGTCATGGTCGCCCCTGTGATCTTCAACGCCACCGTCAAGGAATTCAAGACAAAACCGCTTCAGAATGCCGTCCGAACATTGCAAAGCACCGGGCTCCAGCCAGACATTCTGCTTTGCCGTACTGACAGACAAATCCCTTCAGACCTTCTGGACAAGGTCTCTCGCATGACGGGGGTGTCGAGAGAAGCAGTATTTGATGCTCCAGACGTGGAGTCGATCTACGAAGTGCCGATCGAATTCTATGATCGGCATGTGGACGACATGATCGCCGATGCGTTCCATCTGGAGAGGCGTGGCCTCAGAATCCACAAGTATCGTGAGCTTGTGGAGAAATACAACAATGGTTCCGAACTCCCACGAGTCCGGATCGGAATTGTTGGCAAGTACGAAAACTGCGATGAAGCCTATGTTAGCCTGAAGGAGGCTTTGGTCCATGCTTCAGTGGCTAACAACGTCAAACTCGAAATTGAGTGGATCAATGCTGAGAGTCTTGGTGATTCTAGTAAAGATTTGCGAAGTGTGTGGCGGCGTTTTGAGGGCGTTCATGGGGTAATTGTTCCCGGCGGCTTCGATACCCGAGGGATCGAAGGCAAAATCAACGCCGTGAGATATTGCAGAGAACGCAAGGTGCCATTCTTGGGCATTTGTCTCGGATTGCAATGTTCTGTGATTGAGTTCGCCCGGAATGTTGTCGGCTGGGCAAATGCAACCAGCCGAGAGTTTGTTAAGGACGACGAAACTACATATAAGTTCGTTGTCGAGATGATCAACGGCCAAGGAGACAAGATCAAGCGTTCCGGATCAATGCGTCTGGGAGCCTATGATTGCAGACTGAAGAAGGAGAGCGTCGTGGCCGAGTTGTATGGCCGCAAGCTGATCAGCGAGCGTCACAGGCATCACTATGAAGTCAACCCGGAGTATGTCCCTACATTCGAGGAGAAAGGTTTTCTTGTCTCAGGCAGAAATCCTGAGTCTGAGCTTGTAGAAATGATGGAACTCCAGAACCACCCATTCTTTGTGGGAACTCAGGCTCATCCTGAGTTCAAGAGTCGGCTCGGTTCTCCGGCTCCTTTGTTCGATGGCCTGTTGAAAGCGTCTATTCAACGCATAAATAAGGAGAATGACGCTGAGCAAACCACAAAACAGGAGTAACATGGGGTTCAAGAGTTTCCTGATCAACGAGGAAGCCAATTACTTGGGGAAACGTGTTGGAGACGTTCTCAACGCTACCCAAGCGCTTCAAGGCGATATGGATAACGTCGGCGCTCGTCATTTAAATCGACTAGCTGAGAAGATCGTCAATCAGATCAGGAAACTCGTCCACGGATCGTGGAGCGAAAAGCAGCATGACAAGCTCGTGAAACTCCAGAAAATTGCCGTCGCTATCCAGAAGACCATCGACGAAAAAGGCGATCTGAAGCAACTAATCCCTGCTGCCGTTGGTGCCTTGCAGAATGTCTCTACAGAACTCGGTGTGAGAGTCAATGATCTTGACGCTCCCGAACAGATGGATGGCGAGGATGTTGCTCCTCAAGACTTCCAGCTTACAGGAAGCGGCCCTGCAACTCAGCAACCGCCTCCGCAGGGCCAGCAGCCACAAGGACAACCGCCAGCAGCCCCGCCGCCGCCTCCTCAAGGCATGTAGCGTCTGTAGAGCTTGTTGTCGTTATGTCGCTTCCAGCAAATGTTCTCGTAGAAGCAACTTTCTGCTCCGATCGCAAGGAACTTGGCAAATTCTGGGTTCTGTTGCATTCCTTGGGAAGGCTCTGGGGCTGGTTGGGCCATTTGCTGGTTCTGAGCTTGCATCCGAGCGAAGAGATCAGGACCGCCACTTGCTGAGCGTTGCTTCAACCATTGTGCCGCATTTCGATATCCGAGCACCTGAGCATACATGATGCTCATTGGATTCTTGGTAATCGTATCGGCTTCAGGGTTTCCGTTCATGATCTCGTCAGCCCGGCCCGACCGTGCAATACCATCAAGAACTCTGAGGTTCTTCGCCAGCAAGGCATCTTCTGGCGGAACTGGGCCAAGTTGTCCACGGAGCTTCAATTGCGTATACAAAGCCGGGGCAAGGTGCATGAGCTTCTGTTGGAACTTTGGGTTCTGGAGAGCATTATAGCCATTGGTGTCGTCAATAGCTGCATCGACTGCCATTGACGTGACATCTTCGCCACGCAAAGCACGTTCTCCAAACGAAGCCCACATCATATCCTTCTTTTCTTTGGCCCCTTTGTTCATCCTGTCTCTTACAAGCTGATTGCGACCATCATCGCCACTCAAAAGGCCCAACATTCCAGCGTCCTGTCGATCATCTCTTGTTGACAGAACTTGATCCTTGGTACTTTGAAGCCACATCGGCATCAATTTACGAACCGTGTCAATTGCTTTGGGGAGTGGAGCCAAGAAGTAACGACAGTTCTTGTTGACAAGAAGCATGTTGTCATCAATCCTGATGGCGTCCGTAATCTCAAACTCTTGAATATCCTCAAGGTTGAAGGTTTTCTTCCTCAAATTGGTGGTTTTGTTTCCAGACAGCTTCCCGCCACCGCCGTTGGATCGAATTCCTACAGCCTGATCGCCTTGAACGTCCGAAATCGTATAGGTACTGTATTCTTGCGGGTTGATCTTCTGCTCGGTGCCTGCCACTTTGAGGGCATCTTTGAGCATACCTACAGCGTTAGTGACGACAATGTACTGGACGCCAGCCTCGTAATCCCTGTGGAATCCTTCTTCTGAAAGGCCAGCATGTGAAACATGTGACATGGCGTTTCTGTAGGATGCCTCGTTGATTTTCTTTTGTTCAAGCCATTCTAGGAACATGAGCTTCTCCCTCTTGAAATCTTGATTTATTTAGGGACATCTGCACGATTTCTGGCGACCGATATTGACACAATCGTGGTTATCGAAGATAAGTACAGTAAAGAAGGAGGTGTACCATTTGCGGCATTGCAGGCTACATCGGTGAGGCTAAGAAGCCCCGAATTACTTACGAATTGATCACGGCGCTGTTCGATTACCTCGAACTCCGTGGTACGGATGCCGCTGGCATTTGGGGAGTGGAGTCCGGCAAGAAGAGCCGGGTCATCTATCACAAAGAGCCCATCAAATCTAGCGAGTTCATTCAGACAGAAATGTGGAAAAGGCTTCAGAAGCTCAAGCCCAACCTGCTGCTCTGCCACGCTCGGGCAACATCTCCGGGCCTTGGACCCGCCAGTACAAATTCCAATAACCATCCGTTCGTCAGTAGTGATCGCCGGATTGGCATGATCCACAACGGACGCCTCACTGAATTCGACTTCTTGAAGAAGAAGTACGAGATCAAGTCCAATACGGACTCTGAGGTGCTTCTGAGGATGTATGAAGAGGGCATTGACTACAATCTGCCCAGCCAATGGATTTCAGGCGTTGACGAAGAAGTTTGTCATCGAATGAATGGGATCAAAGAAATATGGTCTGTGATCGACCGGGGAGCAATGTCTGTAGCTCTCGGAGAGAGAATAGACGAATACACTCGATTCCTATTCTTGTTTCACAATGAAAGTCGTCCGCTCTGGATGGTGGATACCAGAGAGCAACTTGGACAGATTTTCTTCTTCTCGTCGCCTGACATCTGGCACAAGGCTGTCTCATCATCTGCTACTCTCAAGCAGATGTTTCTGAGTTCTGATGAACTCATTGAAGTTCCTGTGGGTCAGGTGGTCTTCCTGAAGATCACTGAAAACCACCCGCACGTCGAGAACTTCTTGAGACTCAACATGAAGATCGGGGGCACCCAACAATGGGAGAAGGGCGATCACATTCCAGTACAAGAGTTGGAACGAGATTTCAATGTGATCACCCTGCTAAACGACCGGGAAGAGCCGGTTACGCCTCAGAGAAAAGTCTCTAGTCAAGAAGGAGGTGATCAGCAGCAGAAGCACTTGTGCCATTTGCCGCAATTTCCCCAACTGCCGATTTGTCAGCAGAGCTTCATCGACCGGACAAGAACTCCGCTCGTTGAAAGGGAGAAATGGCAACAGGGCTACGATTGCGACGGCTATGCTGATGATCCCTTTCATCTTTCCGCATACTCTGGGGAAGAGCATCAGACACTTTGCCAAAAGATTGCCCTTCTATCCGCAGATATAGAGACTCAAACGACCAACGCCCTCAGAGAGGGCAGCCTTGGGCTTGCTGAGTATCAGGAAATTGTCGATTCCCTCGAATCTACATTGAACGACCTCAAGGCAACCCTGCACTTGGTCGGGAAATGAAATGCTGACACTCTGATAGTGTCAGCAAAGGGGGAACATGCAACAAGATGAAAACCTTATCATAGAAGACCTTCTGGAGCAGATAAAACCGAAGAGGGTGAACGGCAAGGCGAAAGGAAATCGCACCGAACTCCATCTCTGTAAGTTCCTCAGTGATCGTTTTGGAGAAGAATTTACAAGGGCTCCCGGTAGCGGTGCGCACACAAGCCAAGTCAAGTACCTTCCGGAACACGCCAAGAAAACCCTTACGGGGGATATCTGCGTCCCCGAGGGCTTCAAGTGGGTCATTGAATGCAAAGGCGGATACGAGGACGAAGTCAATCTGAACAACGTCCTCGACGGCAAGATACCAAAGGTCGAAGAGTGGATAGTTCAGACACTTAAGGACTCCAATTACTGTGGTCGCTTGCCAATCGTCTTCTGGAAGCGAAACCGCAAGCCGTGGCTTGCTATGGTTCAACGTGAACGACTTGCTGGAATTACCTTCGATCACCACATCGTTTATGGAGATTGGATGTGGGTGAGCCTAGACGATTTGTTGTCTAAAACCGAAAGGGACTTCTGGTATGTCAAGAAGAACAATTGAAGAAATCGAGAAGCAATACATGTCAATGTACAAGAAGGGCGTCATTGTTGTGGACTTCGATGGCACGATCGTCGAGCACAAGTTCCCAAAGATCGGGGAGCCAATGCCCGGAGCCATTGAGACCCTCAAGGACTTGAAGGAGGCAGGCTGGGCGCTCGTTCTCTGGACTTGTCGTGAAGATGATGGACACAAGATCGATCGTCAGTACCTCACTCAAGCGGTGAAGTTCTGCGAAGAGCAAGGTGTTGTCTTTGATGGGATCAACGAAACGCCGATGGATTTTGAGTTCCGCCCGGAGAATTGCAAACGGCGGAAAGCATACGGCCATATCTACATCGACGATCGGAACTTTGGAGGGTTCCCCGGCTGGGATGCCGTGAGGAAGGAACTTTTGAGCAAGGACGCTTAAATGCGACTCGAACTATTGGTTGGCCCGATCGCTTCGGGCAAAAGCACCTACTGCAAGCAAGCAGCAAGCGAAGGGGCGATCATCCTCAACGATGATTCCATCGTGACCGCCGTTCACGCCGGGGACTACACTTTGTACGACAAAGCTCTCAAGCCACTCTACAAGGGCTTGGAGAATCATCTGGTGTGCATGTCGCTGGCAATGGGCCGCAGACTCGTGGTGGATCGTCCAAACCACTCAGTCAAGATGCGCCGCCGGTACATTGGACTGGCACATTCGTTCGACATGCCCGTCAGGCTGGTGCTCTTCAAGCGTGAAACGCCCGAAATTCATGGGCAACGCCGATTCAACAGCGATTCCAGAGGGCACTCGCTCCAATACTGGGTCGATGTCGCCAAGGCCCATGACAAGATTTACGAAGCTCCTGATCAAGCGATGGAGCAATACGATGAGGTCATGGAGTACCAGTGGAAATGAAAAAGGCCCGGCTTAGCCGGGCCTTTTCTTTATACAGACATCACGAGTTTGGCGTTGATCTTCGACTTGTGATCGCTGGCATTGGCTTTCTGGAAGCACTCTAGTAATGTCAGATCGCCTTTGTCGCCACGGCTGATCTTCATGGCCTCGTCCAACGGCACATCCATCTTCCTCGTGAGCCGCCAGACCAGTTCTTCCCGCTGGTCGTAAGAAAGCTCAGATAGCCGGTAATCGACGGGCTTGCGACGAGCGGCGAACTCCACCTTGTCCTCAAAGATGGGGTATTTCTTCTTGCAAACATGCTTCAAGATGGTGACAAGAGCGTCGAATGTTTCTTCGGAGACGAATCGCCATTGTTTGTTGAACCAAATAGCGTATGTCGTGCGGTGAAATTCTCTGCCCATCACCCCCCAAGCGTAGTAGCGAATCTTCTTGAGCCTAGTTTCCTTGGTGACGTTCATTCTCGATCCTTGATCTATCTTGTCTGTAGGTTTTCTCCCGGCGTAGCCAAAACTTCTGAGTGGACCCGAACAGGTCCACCAGCTTTTTGGCGATCTCGGGCGTCAGCACCTCTTCGCCCTTCATGAAGGACTCAGTGAACTCGACGCTTCTCCCGAGTTGCTCAGAGAACCACTCTACAGAACGATTCCGTTCGTTCAGACAGCATTCAATGGTTTCGCCCGGAGGCGAATACCAGTCAGGCTTGAAAGCTGAGGTCTCCCAGTCTTCTTGGTCACAGAGATAAACCTCTCTGTAAGCCTCGAATGTGTTGAGATGGATGTCCAGAACCTTCTGGATCGAACCGTTTTCCTCAATCTGATAGCCTCCTGCCAAGTTCCATGCTAATGGAATTCCCATCATCTTGGCAAGCTCAAACATCCGCTTGTCACGACGGCGGATTTGTTCTGTCGTCAGGACGCCGCCATACGGGTCGTCCACATGAACATCGGCACCGGCCTGATAGAGAATCAGGTCGGGACGATCCAGCATCAGACTCTTTTCTACAATTCCTTCGGGCTCGAACCACGAAAGATACTGCTCAGCATCCTTGGGGCCATCAAAATACTGGCCGAAACTGATGTGAGTGATGTGTGGCTGAAGTTCCTTGATGTATTTCAGGATGTCGTCTGTGCCATTACCCCAGTGCATATCACAGTCGATGATCGTGACATGCTTCTTCTTGTGTTCAAGGATCATCTTGGCCGCAGCGACCATCAGACCGTTGAACGTACAGAAGTAGCCGAGCTTTCTCCAACCGCTATAACCCGCATGATGGAACCCGGCCACGAGGGCGCAGGTCGCTTGATCATGGGTTGCTGCCAAGGCGGCATCGCACATAGCGCCGGTCGTATAGGGCAGCGTGTTAGCGATGGCTTGCGAGTTATTGCCGAACCCGTTGAGTTCGGTCCCATCCATGATGTCTTCGACGTAGTAGGGATCATGGACCAGCTTGAAGTCATCGAGTGTCACCGGATTCGGTTCGACGAACTCGATCCAAGGGTAGCGGTTGAGTAGCAGAGCGAGTTCCTCCGGCTTTCTGCTGGAAGGGCTCTTGAGAATTCCCTCTCCAAGACCTTGCTCGCCCTGATCCGCCACCATCTTGTCGCTGTAGAAAACTTTCATGACGCTTCCTTGTAGTTTTCTGGCTTCCACTTCATCGGAGGTTGTAGGTTGTTCAATGGAAGCTGGCCGAATGGAACGACTGGGTTGATTCCTTCCCAGCATCGCTCGCCGATCCACATGTCAGGGTCGAGCTTCTTGAAGCACTCGTGGCAGACAATGACAATCCGCCAAGAGCCTTTCAATTTCGGTTCGCACTCCAGTACGAACAAAGGCGGGATGGGTTTGGTGCAGAGACGGTCATCCTCTGGATAAGGATAGACCTCATACGCCAACATGT
>JACCDT010152079.1_pt1 | contig 97347 bp, 89 predicted proteins | sample 7446291 | NCBI WGS metagenome assembly JACCDT01 (sample SAMN15323446, study PRJNA562643) | freshwater metagenome | isolation source: river surface water | place: USA:Blue River Watershed | collected 2017-08-17 | reverse complement strand
CCTTATCAAATTTATTGAACTTCTCATTCATGCTTTTTTTAGAGAATGCATCTTTAAAGTTAAATTTATTAGTACTCATTGTTACGCTCCTACAGTTATCAGCTTAATTAAAAAAACTTATGCACCATCGCACAATTTTGAAAGTTAGACTCAACAACGAGTATGAAGTTCTACGTTTTTACACAAAAAATAAATTATTTTTATGACCTAAGTAAAAACACAAATATTATTTTATGATTTTATTCGATCGAGAAAACATCCTAATATATGTTTAGCAGATGGTCTTGCTTGGATAAAAGATTTCAGAAATTAAAAACTAATGACATGTATAGCTATCGGTCATTACTTCTCAAGTTATATTAATAATTTTTTGTAAAAAACACTCTATAATTAATTATAAATAACTAAAATTACTGGCTTACTTATCTATAAATTTTTACCAGTAATTAACCGAATATAAGAATATAAAAATATAAAAATATAATAAGAACAATAATGTATAAGCCTTTAGACAGCGCTGAAACTAAAAAAATTATTTTCAATATTAAAGTCAGTTCTATCCTGATTCAATTGACTTATCTCGCTTTCCCATTATCTATGTATATAGTATACAATCGCGTCATCGCTAATAATAACCCAAGCGCTATACTAATTGTTGTAGGCTTCTTACTAACAGTATTGGTTGCTCAACTTGTTTTGAAGGGCATTGAAACCATACAAAAAAATATTATAAAAACTGATAGATTAATAAAAGACCATATTAATTATATTGATACTCAATTACATAATAACTCCAATTATTCCCAACTTAACACGGAAGAATTATCCAATATCAATAAAAATAATTCGCAATACATCCAGGATCAAGTATCAAAAAGCTATTTTAACTTTCTAATTATTTATTTTATCTTAATGATCATCATTGGCGGCATGATAGTAATCGTCCCAATTATATTTTTAGGGTTAAATTTTGTTATTGCTAAGGCATTAACTGAAAAGTTCGAAGCTGCTGAGAGTATATTTCTTAGAAACAACAATATTAAATCTATTTTTATCAAAGAGCTGTTTGCTAAAAGTAAAGAAATCAAGAGTTTTAATATTAATCGACACCTAATAAAAAAGCATGAGAAAATTATATTTGATTATAATAAATTTCGTAGTCTTGCGCTTTATTATAAAAACACATTATTGAAGGTTAGCCAAATTATAAACATGATTAATATCGCTTTTATATTAATCTTTGGTCGCTATCTTTACCATATTGGTTTAATTGACATGCAACAAATTATTGCATGTACCTTGTTGACAGTCTGGATATCTCGCTCAATCGGGCAAATATTTTTGAGTCTTACCTTATACCTATCAAAACATAAAAAACTTAACGATTCAGAAATTCAGCAAGATGCTGAGATTGCTAGAAAATTAATCGACAGTAAATCTAAAGCCATAAGTCAAAAACAATTTTCACAGATTATAGAACAATTACAAAGTCACCCTATTGTTTATTGGAAACAAAATGACAATATTGGTTTAAACAATCTACAAAAAATGCTAAAAGATTCTTACATAAATATTGCTTACGCAAATAATAATTTCCAGCTTTTTTATGGCAGCATTATAGATAACATTACTTTATTTAATAACGCCAAATATGAACAAGCCAAGACTTTGCTTTATAATTTTGAGGTGCAGCAACTAATTGATAACTTACCTTACCAAATAAACTATATTTTAACAGGGAATAATGATGACACGCTCCCATATGATTTATTATTGGCGATTATCCTTATCCGTGAATTATTAAAAAAACCAGATCTATTAATATTAGACATTAATAGTGATGAAATAAGTCTTAAAATTAAAAAACATTTAATTAATCATGTTAAAGAACATAATGTAAAACTAATCATCAAACAAAATAGTTTTGATTTAAACAAAGTGAACCATGAACCCAGAAAGTAATGTGATAGAACAAATAATAAAACGTGGTTTGTTTTTATATACCAATTCTATACCAAGAATGTGGCTAGTGCACGTACTTAGCATATTGAATCACATGATCACACTGATCCTGCCATTTATGCTTATTGCCATGATGTCTCACTTATGGTTCGTCACAAGCTCTGTAACCTATATACAGCTAGCTGTTGGTTATGTAATCGTTGGCTTTATTTGGTGGATTGTAGTAGTTGCACGCGACCAGGTATTTTATAACATAGTCTTTAAATACAGCAGCCTTGTTTCTAACGAATTATTTGCGACGACCATCCAATTACCAAACAGTTACACTGAAAACCTACCTGTGGAATCACAATACTCTCGCTATATGCCATTAGATAACTTTGGTTACTTATGGATGAATGACATCATCAAACCTTTACTAGACGTACCGCTCGTATTACTAACATTTTCTATATTATGTTTTATCCTAGGATTCTTTTACTTTACTGTTGTAGTGTTTGTGCTATGCATAATGATATTCTTAGTTAAAATGAAAGAAAATATTAACAGAAACGAAATCAATGATGTATCTGAAACAGAGTATAATGGGTCGCTAAATGATGTATTTAATAACATTAATGCCATCAAATCACATTGCCGTACCGATTACTTTATTAATAAAAATGCACTTCTCATAGAGAACAAATTGTTGGGCAGCTACACCAATGAGACAAAAACACAAATTCTTGATCATTTAGCTGAAGCATGTTTATTATTAATCTATATTTGCACATTAACCTTTGCTGTTTATTATACTTTGAGTGGCATAATAACCATGCAGTATTTAGTCGTTACTCTATTGATATCTTGGTTCAGCATTACACCTATCAAAAGTACTTTGTCAGCGATTAATGCGTTTCATAAAGCTAGTATATTACTGAAACAATATGCACAACTTCTACAATTGAATCAAGCAAAGCATAGACAGAAAAAAATTGAATTAGACGAAGATTACAGTGGTGAGATAGTTGTTCAAAATGTTAACTTTATGTACCCTAACAGCGGTAGGTTTAAATTAATCAATCTTAATCTTACAATAAAACAAGATGAAGTTTTACTTATAACAGGGGCTTCAGGATCGGGTAAAAGCACATTATTAAAACTTTTAGCCGGCTTAGCCCCACCTTCTTCAGGATTTATTAGCATTGACCATGATATAAGATTAATTGAAGAGAGCAGTTTAAGGAATAAAATTATTATGCTGTCAAATAAATCTATTTTTGAAAACTCTACTGTCTACGAAAACCTAATAATGTCACCTGGTACAATCCAAGAAGATGATATTAATAATTTGCTAAATAACTTAAACATCCCTACTGTCGACTCACGTAGCTTATTAGAGACTACGTTAAATAATCTCAAAATTAATAATAGTTCAAAATACCAGGAATTGATCAATGAGATAATCCTAGCTAAGCTGCCGTCTTATCTAATCAATAAAATTATTATTCTTGATGAACCTTTTAACACTCATGATATAAAAATATATAACCATATCAAAACACTGATTAATGCTTTAAAGAAAAATAATACTATTATAATAGCATCACGATATGCATTTTATTCTAGCTTTGCACAGCATATCATAATTCTTAAAAACGGCACCATAGAAAAAATACTGAAACGCACAGTGGATGAAGAGAACAAAGATGGAAAATAATAAACAATTAATACCAAGCTCTAACCAATATAATCGCACAGATCGAATCGATAGAGCGCTAACATCATTTATGCGTAACGATAATAGCAAAAGTAAATTAAATAAATATTTTATCATCATCTTATTGCTTATTTTAATACTTTTTATTTGGAGTCTTTTTGCGACTATGTCACAAACCATCCAAATCAAGGGGCAGGTTACACCATTAGATGGTATTGCTAAAGTTAATCATGAATTTGGCGGTGAAATAACTAAAGTCTATGTAAAAAATTATGATACCGTAAAACAAGGAGATGTCTTATTAACTTTAGACGATAAGAAAATCCTAACAGGTTTAAAACAATACAAAAGCAAATTAAAAGTCGTGGATAGCGAAATAGCTCATTCGGTATCTTTTTTAAAAAATAATCTGAATGTATTAAAAGGCAGTGAAGATTTTGAACAAGTTGAAACTTATTTAAATAATATATCAGATACAATTAGCCAAAGTGCTGAGCTAACTGAAGCCACTAGATTAATTTCTGACAACCAAGATAAAGTTATTAAGTCACAGATTGAGATTAATGAAATCGATCTAGCACGTCTCAAACAAGAGGTTACTGTTTTACAAGAACAATTACATTATTTAAATCAACAACGTCAAATATTTAATAAATTACTTGAAACTAAGAATGTTTCCAAAGTACGAGCAATGGACTATGAAATTAGGTACAGAGACGTTTTAATTACCCTGGATAAGACCAAGGCTGACTATGACTCTAAGCTTAAAGAAAATATTGAATTAAAAAGTAAGCGTGTGGTTAATCAACAAGATGCTATAAAAACTCAATATCAAAAATTAATTGACTTTAATAAAGAAAAAATTGATTTATTATCTAATATTGATCAATTAGAAAATAATCTTAAAAATTTAAATATTAAAGCACCTATTGATGGTATTGTCCAAGGTACTGACTTTGTAACCGGCATCATTGTTAAACCAGGCGCGGATATATTATCAATTATACCTATTGATTCTGAAATGGTCTTCGAAGCTAAAGCTTCGATGCAACAAAAAGGAAAAATTAATCTAAATGACCTTGCTGAAATCCAATTCGATGGCTTTAACGTCATTCGCTATCATCGGATACCAGGTGAAATAATTAATGTTTCACCTTATACTTTTTCTGACAGCCCATTACAAGAACACTTTATTAAAGTCATTGTCAAACTGAAAGAAAAAGAAATAAGAGGCGGTAACACGAGCTATCCTATCAAACCGGGTATGTCTGGTATACTCTATGTTACAACAGATGAGCAAAGTATCTTTGCTTATATCTTTGGACCTATATACGATGCTTTCGCTGAAATAGGTGATCAAAAAACTTAATGCGTTATTATGATCACTTTATCTATAAGACTGTGCAAGAAGTTCAGGTCTTGAACACAATTTTAACTGTCGCTCTACTTTTCAAAGAATCAGCTTGAATAGGTGTAGGTAAGCTGCTAGCTACTTTCTCATAAACTGGCATCGGCATTGGCATACCTTCATTACTCGGCGCATCCATACTTTCTGCACTCTCAATGCCTTTAATAACTAATGAACCACGTTTTGCGATAACAGAAGCTCGAGCTAATGCATTATCAACTGCATCTGCTAACGCTTGCTGATAAATTTCTTCTGGTTTATCGTAAGCAAAACGAAGATTATTCATCGTAGTAACGCCAGCATTTGTAACTTCATCCATAATGCTGCCAACGTTTTTTAAATTAATAGTCTTGACATTTATTTGATTAGTAACTTTATAACCAATAAAAACATTTTTATTAGTTTTATCATCATATTGATATTCAGGATAGACATTATAACCTGTAGTAGTTACAGCTTTTTTTTCTGGCACTAATTTTTCTAATATTTTAATAATCTTATCAGTCTTTTGTGCATTGTCATTTGCGGCTTCACCTGCTGTTGGCCCTGCTGTTTCAACCATAATGTCGAATAATGCTATATTAGGATCAACTGATGCTGTGCCGTTACCAATCACAATAATATCAGCAAAACTTAGATTGTAAGCTAAACCACAAAAAAATATAAAAACATAACTTATTTTTTTCAATAATCTATTAAACACGTCTGTCTCCTTTTAACTGAAATAACTTAAATAATATAAATTATACTATCATCAAAAAGCTTGTATAACCTGTATATTAGTAAATATATTTTGAATCTTAGTTAAATCTCTCGAATGAAAAATAAGTTTTAAGTTAGGTCCTGCGTCCTGTGTAAAATAAATTTTTAAGCCCTGTTTACGCAACTCCCAAACTTTATATATTGCCTCGATACTATCTTTATTAGAATACATTATTGCCGGTTTAGCTGCTAACATTGTGGCATGCATAGCTAGCGCATTATTCTCAGCAGTTTCGCCTAACAACTCTAAATCTTGACTTAGAATTGCTTTATTCATCAACTGTAAATCTTGCTCAACTTGAAATTTCCATGCTTTATTATATAGCACCGATGTAGCACATGTATCTAACATTGCTTTAGTTGAACCAATAGCCTTTTGTTGCGTTGATAAAATTAATAAACCTATACATAAATCAGCTAGTTGAGTATTTATAGGATAAGAAAAGCTATCCATGCCATAAATATCATTTCCCTTTTGCCAATAAACAAAACCATCCCATATAGAACGACTGGCACTGCCACTGCCTAATCTTGCTAAAATACTTAAATCTTGCTTACTTAAATTAAGATTAAATAAATTATCGAAAGCTTGAACTAAAGCCGCAAAGCCACATGCTGAAGAAGCCAGCCCAGAAGCTATGGGAATATTAATTTTAATCTCTAATTTATAATTATAATTAAATAACTGCTCGCCATTAGTCTTGTAATTTCTAAACAAATCTAAATAATTTTTAACTCTAAGATAAAACTCTGTATCATTTTTAATAACTAAATCATTGACTATGACTAGATCCTCATTGCCACCATAAATACTTATTTGAGTATCACTGCCTAAATTACCTAGACTAATTGATAAGCTGTCAGTATTGGGAATATTTAAAACTGTATTAGATTTACCCCAATATTTAACTAACGCAATATTGCTGGGTGCAAAAGCCTGCCCATGTTTATTGACTCTATAGCGATCAAAATTATTGTTATCTAATATTTTTTCGACAATTTGTTGTTTATTCATGTTTTTGACTTGATAGACCCCGAGAAGACATATTGATATCTAACAATTGGCTATTGGAGCAATTCTTATTATTAAAATCTGATATCTTTCCTAGTCCAATCACACAATCCCCTAAACCCGATCCTGAAATCTTTGCACCATAAATATTAGAATCATTGCGCAAATTATAAACTATATTAGCCAACGTCTGATCACTCGTACCTAGAGCTTCTTGTAGCCCGTAATGTTGATTAAATAATTGGCCGAGCTCTAACCAATTTTGTTTTACTATATATACTTTTGCTTGTTGTACTATTTTACTAATTAAAATAAATATATCTTTATATATTTGCGAATTATTTTTTATCTTATCCGCAATAATTCTCACAACTTCTTTCGTCGACAATTTGTAACCACAATAAACTACGGTAAGAGGAATACTATCAGCAATAATTTCCACGCTTTGATCTGCAGGTTGATAGATTATAACTTTGCCATAAATACTCGCAGCCAAATCAGCACCGGAACCCTTGCCTTGTACATTCTCAATAACAACGCGCCCAACTGTTAGTAGCTGCGCGTTATTTTCTTTAAGACCAAGTGCCTGTAATAAAACATCTATACTTGCTACGGTAATAGCTGCCGATGATCCCAAACCCATACTTGGGTTAATTTCTGATGTAATATTAAACTTATAATCTAAGCCAGAAATTGTTATTTCGTTTTTAAAATGTTTTATGACTGCTAGAATATAAACAAATTTATTAAAACTTTTAGCGTGAATATTTTCTATGTCCGCAATATTAAATTCTAGATAGGACTCTGAATCTGGGTTATTACTAAATTTATTTATATCTGTAGAAACACTAACCTGACTAAAAGCCTGTTGTTTTGGGGTGACAGTTAAAGTTACAGTTAAATATTTATCTATTGCTACAACTATTGCAGGCGAGCCATACAATACTGCATGCTCTCCCATAACCATCAAACTACCAGGACAAGTAGAGCTATAAGATTCTAATACCATGACTATCAACACTTACTGAATGCATAGTATAACCATACTGCTTAGTTAAATTCTGAACAGCTTGCACTATTTCTGGATCAGGACAAATACCTAAGACTGCGCCAGCGGCCTCCCCAGCTATGCTGCCCGCACCGCAAACTTTAGCAGCTGCACCAAAGTTTTGCATTTCACTAATAAAATTATTGACTCGTTCTGGCACCACGCCAATATAATTTAGCAGCTTATGATTTTCTCTTAGAATAAGCACTATTTCAGCAATATTATTACTTAATAATTCTCGTTCCAATTGCGTGGTTAAATTAGCAAAGTTTTCACCAAAATTATTTACATGCTCATTGTGAGTAAAATATTTCTTTACGCTACTGACACATTGCCCTGTAGTAGCCGCAGGTCGACCCGTGTTAATAATATAAAAATTATTAGTCTTAATATTCAATTTACTGTATTGACCTGCTTTGAATTTTATACAGCCACCGAGTGCAGTTAAATGCAAATCTAACCCACTTGATTTACCATGCTGCAAGTTTTCAGCTTCACGTCCCAATTCAATATAATGTTCTTTACTCATATCTAAATTAAGCAAGTGCCCAACCGCATATAATAAACTCATAATTGTAGCAGCAGATGAACCCATACCGCATCCTGAAGGTATATTAGAATTGGTTTTGATATCAATCCCTCCTGGCAAAGACACATCTAAGCGATCTAAGAAATGGGAAACAGTAAACTGTAATAACTCAAATGGTTTATTTAAAACTTCACGAATACTACATTCGCCACGCAAAAAGCGTTGATAATCAAAGTAAGCTTTATCTTTTAATTTAGTTAAAGCGCCTATAGTATGTTTGGCATTATATTTTAAATTGGCAAAATCAAAACCTAAAATATTATTTTTGCAGTGGCTTTGTGAAACTGTTGTTGTTGCATATAAATCTACAGCAATAGCAATTGATGGATAACCGTACACAACCGCATGCTCGCCAGATAAAATTAATTTAGCTGGCGCTTTTGCCGATACAGACGCAACTGATGGGCGCTTGACCGGATCAGCACTGTCATTATAAATTACAGGATTTATACTAGACATTAATACTATTGCTACGCTCCATCGCAAAATGACTACGCATTAATTCTCCAGGATTAGTTTGCGCCGCAAGTAATGATATCTCACCGCACCACACTGTTGCAGCAACACATTGAGCCAATCTCTTAGAGTTCAAGCCGACGTTGTTATCGACCATGCAGCCTAATTTTTCTAAATTGTCACGCACAAAATTATGGTGCTTACCATTACCAATAGTACCAACTATAATATTAGGTAACGTCACTGAGAAATATAAATCTTCACCTTGCAATTCTGCATGCACCATGCCTTGTGAACCTTCTACTATATTTGCAGCATCTTGGCCTGTGGCCAAATAGAATGCCAACAACATATTAGCAAAATGAGCATTAGCAGTACGTAAACTACCAGCGACAATGCCGCCCATAAGATTTTTTTTAATATGCAATTCAACTATTTTTTCTGGTGTAGTCTTTAAAACTGATAAACAAACATCTCTTGGTACGATACATTCAGCTATGACATTTTTACCACGACCAAGTATGCCATTTACAGCAGACACTTTTTTATCCACACAATAATTGCCTGATACAGAAATGTGCTTCAAATCTGGATATTGGTACAAGCACCATTCTAATAAATGATCTGCTGCTTTAGTCACCATATTGTGCCCAGAGGCATCGGCAGTATCAAGCGCAAAACGTAGATAAATAACACGACCAAAAATCTGCGTATCTAACTTTTGTAATCTTGCAAAGTTACTTGTTTGCCCAACAACTTCAGCTAGGTCAGGAAGTCTTGTTTGTAGTTCATGGCAAATTCTATTAGCGCTATGGGCTGTTGATGCTTCCAACACTATAGAACGAGTCATAAAATCCTGGATGACAGTGGCAGTCAAGCCGCCTGCTAGCCGAGTTACTTTTGCGCCACGATTAGTAGATGGCCATAATGGTGATTCATAAGTAGCCAGTGGAACTGACACTTCTTCTGTTGATTGACTAGCCCCGTCTTTTAATAAGATTGGTCCCACCCATTGCATTGGTACTGCCGCAAACTCAAGCATTCTCGACTCTTGTATAATCTTTGTTAACAAAATAATTCAAATTCTATCAGATCTTATTAACTATATATAGACTATTTTAATTTAGATACTTGAATAGCTATATTTGCAATATTAAATAACTTGTTGATTTATCTTATCGATGTTAGAGTTTTACTCAAGATGTCACAGCTCACAAAAACACCATATGATTTACCAAAATATTCTCCAAACTATTGGCAATACACCGATAGTAAAAATTAATAAACTAGGACCTAAAGATACAAATCTTTATGTAAAAGTAGAAGCTTTTAACCCCATGGCCTCAGTAAAAGACAGGTTAGGATTAGCTATTATTGAAGATGCTGAACAAAAGGGGCTATTAAAACCAGGACAAACTGTTATTGAGGTCACCTCTGGTAATACAGGTGTGGCTTTAGCAATGGTCTGTGCGGTTAAAAACTATCCTTTTATAGCAGTCATGGGCGAAACTTTTTCTATAGAGCGCAGAAAGATTATGCAAGCTTTGGGAGCGAAAGTAATCTTAACTTCAGCTGATTTATCTAGCAGCGAAGTAATAAAAAACACGGAAGAATTAGCTCGTGAAAATAATTGGTTTATGCCTAAACAATTTGATAATCCTGCTAACCCTGCCTACCATAGAAATACTACTGCCTGTGAGATCTTATTAGACTTTGCTAATCTGAATCTTGATTATTTTGTCAGCGGCTATGGCACTGGTGGGACCATCAGCGGCGTAGGTGAAGTATTAAAGCTTGCACGTCCGAATATAAAAATAATTGGCGCGGAGCCTGAAAGCGCGCAAATGGTAAAGACTAATCATTGGCAAAGACACAAAATTCAAGGCTGGACGCCAGACTTTATTCCCGGGAACCTTAATCTTAATATTATTGATAGTATGCTGCCTGTCGAAGATATAGTAGCCAGAGATACAGCTTTGGCTCTAGCACAAAAAGAAGGTATTTTCTGTGGTATATCGGGTGGCGCAACATTTGCTGCAGCACTTGAAGTGGCCAAAACAGCCCAACCAGGGGCTAATATTCTAGCCATGCTACCAGATACGGGTGAACGCTATATGTCGACGTTTTTGTTTGAGGGGGTCACTTAATAAGTTAGGCTAGACGAAATATTATCCATCTGAATTGTATCTCCTGATTATACAAGCATTCATTCTGTAAATCTTTGTTTTACAAGAAAAAATTCAAACATGACCTTCAAACCAGACCTTAAGGTTTGCTTAAGGAAACATTTGTATACTTCTCACATAATTTAAGATTCATCATCTTATTAAACATATAATCTTGAAGAGAAGTGAGAAAATGACTACTACTAATACAGAAAAAGCAACATCTATTGTTGAAAAATCTAGGTATAAAAGTCTTTTGGATGACCGAACAATCGCTGTATATTTAGGGGATTTATTTGATGCTTTTGATTGCTTACAATCAGGATTATCAGGAACCGATGAAGAGATTTTTAAAAAAACAGGAAAACAGCTACAAATCAAGGACAGTGAGATAACGGATACAGACATTGAGGTTACAAAACGATATCGCATCAGCCAAATTTCTTGCATCACGATATCTGATAATATACAAACGTTACATTTTAGTGATGGCAAAAAATACTCACTATCAAATAGAGAGGCAAGTGCTGGCGAGTTTAGATGCGACACGCTTAGATTAGCTTTAGAAAAGAAAAGACTTACTAACTCAAAAACAACACTATTTGATTTTTTTGTTGATGTGTTTAAAGATGTCGAGAAGAACCCAAAGTCTTCGAGATATATGGCAGCTGTAAGAGGGAATCTGTACCTTGTATTAAGACAAACATGCTCAGATAATGACGCTCAGAAAATTGCTAATTCATTAGTTAATGATGCTTACAAAGCTTATTTCCCTAAATCTTTCTTAACCAAGTTAAAGACCATTTTTAGTAATCTATTTTTTAAACTTAAGTCTTTTTTTGTAAATTATAAAATTCCTGTGAGACTAGAAACAGCAGAAACATCAGCTGCATCTATACCCAGCGTAGTACAAAATTCCGCTACAGCTAATCAAACTCAGCGTCCGCCTTATAGTTTTACTCCTCCGGAGGTGTGTGTAAGGCCTCAAACAGAACTAGATCCTGTAGAATTTCCTACTCTAGGCACTGGAAAACCAAAATGTTTAAGATAAATTTAAAACTTTACAAAGTTATTAAGAATTACTTAAGCTTCATCTATTACAATAGTAAAAAAATTTAGGATTATCTGAATTTATTAATAGAGTATAATTAACTATGGCTAAACATGACTTAGATATAATCCTGGATTCTAAAAAATTCAATCGATTGAAGCGCTCATATTTTGCTTATATTGCAATGGCTTTATTTTTTCTAATTACAGCCATTGCACTGGTTTTACTATTCTTCTTGCATCCTTTTATACCACTAGCCTTAGTGGGGCTTGCTGTTGCTTTACACATAAGCGCAATTATAACGAAAACAGTGATAATGGTAACATTACTCGCAGGGCTTGTAGCCGGTATTGTTACCTCGTTCACAGCTGCATTGAAACAATTATACAATAGCAAATTCTCACCCCTAACAAAAAGGATAAATGATTTACTGAGAGAAGTATTGAAACAAGATTATTTTATATCCAGTGATAATCAAGATAAGATTAAAAAGCAATTAAGTATAGATATCCCTAGAGCGGCAATTTATATCAACGGCCAGAAACTAACAGCAGTCAATAAATGTATTGGTGCACCTGCAACACAATTTAAAATAGGTGATCAAGAAAAAACAATAACTCTTGATGAATTACTAGCTCAATGCCCTGTAATCCCTTATGCACAACAAAATATCCTCCATGAATGGTATAAAACAATAATAGCAGAATCGTCAAGCACACTTAATTTAGAAAACTATGGAACTCAAATTTTGCCAAATCACCCGCAAAATATGAATTATAAATTTACAAATTTAGGTAACAATAAATGGCGTGTAACCATTACTGCTGTGATAACGAGTGCCCTTTCTGACGAATGGCTATTTGCTGCTCCCAATAATACGGAGTCTCAATTGGTACTCCTAGTAGATACTAAAAATAAAGATGTGAAAATTGAAAAAAGAGATGTTCCCGACTTTAGTAAATATACTTTTTCTGGATTTCCTCACACGCCCATAAGCAGTAACTATACCTTTCAAGATCATATTAAGAATGGCTGTAGAATAACTTTTCCATTAAGAGGCCTCGCTGGTAATGCCTCAAAAGGACTACCCGCTGATTGGCGTATGCCAATTCCTAGTGGCGGCCCTCTCGCTCCATTTTTGCCTATTAGTGGCCTAATAATAACTGGCGACAAGCACAAGATAGACGCAGCAACGCATGCTGCAACACCAGCTAAAGCAGTATCTCGCAGAACACCAACTCGGTAATTTGCGAGATTGTTTTAATTAACTAAAACTCTCCACCAGCTCATACTCACTTGTATTATCGATATGTTTAGAACGTAATAAACAAAAACTGTTGATATCCCAAGTGAGATTTGGGCTAGCGTTATTTAATACTGTTATATCACCTAACGCTAGTTTTTTATACAACGTCACATGCGGTGTATATTTATTCTTTTTATTGATTATAAAATCATAGTCTAAATTTTCTACCTGTTGCAGCGCCTGCTCTATTTGATTGACCAGTAAAAGTAGTTTTTTAGGAATGTGATTACAGCCCATCCAAAAAACCCGACTATTACTGAAATACCCCAAATAATCTAAATGCACGAAAAAAGGCTCTAACTTTATTTTTTTAACGTTTTTTACAATTTTTGGCACAACTGCAGCATCAACATCTCCTAAGAAAAACAATGTAATATGTAATTTTTCTTTTGGCATTACTTTGACGTTACTGTTAATAATCTTAAAATTATTAGTAAACTGAATTATGTCTTTTTTAATGCTTTCTGGCGGCACGAGCGCAAAGAATAATCTTTGCTTTTTTGGTTGCTGTAAATAATCCAATTTTAATCCCTTAAATTAAATCAAATATTCTAAATGTTCTGTAAACAAAGTTTTACAACATTACTTAACCATGGCGTGTATTTGCCGCTATGTTGCTCAAGATCTATTCTTAACTGTTCAACATCCACCCAGGCTAACTCTGCAATTTCTAAAGAATTAAAAGACACTGGCAAATCTTTATATTCAGCAATTAACACATAATCATATTCATGCTCTACCAGGCCATTATCAAACTCTGCTCGGTAAATAAAGTTCCCAATATTTTGCAGGTTAATAAAGCTAGTATCAATATCCACCAACTCTTCCTCTAGCCGTTTCAAGGCAGATGTAACAACATCCTCTTCAATTGCTGGGTGACTACAACATGTGTTGGTCCATAAACCAGGACAATGGTATTTATTTTTCGACCGCTTTTGCAATAAAAACTGTAATTTATTGTCCATGTATCTATATAACATGACAGAGAAAGCACGATGCAGCAAACCTTTTTGGTGAGCCAGTAGTTTTTCTTCCGTGCCTAGCGGCTGATCTTGCTCATTGACAAGAACGACTGTATTTCGTTCAGACATAAAATAATATTAATCTTAACACTAAGTTAGCATAGATTCCTGCTAAGATATCATCAATAATAATACCAAAGCCACCGCTTACTTTTTTATCGATATAATTAATCGGCCACGGTTTGACGATATCAAATATTCTAAACAAAATAAATCCTAGAACAACATTTAGTGTGTTAAATTTTATATATAACATAGTTACAAAGTAACCAACAACTTCGTCAAATACGATACCAGGGTGATCATGATGATTGATATCTTTGGCTGTTCTGCCGCAGATATAGATGCCCATTATAAAACTTATTATTAATATAATACTTGGCGATATAGAAAAATAATAATTATTGAGGCAGTAAATTAGAACACCTAATAGTGTGCCGAAAGTCCCGGGCATGTAAGGCAAGAAACCTAAGCCTAATCCAAAAGCTAAAAAATGAACTGGATTTTTTATGATTTGTTTTTTAGTGACGTTCACGAATTCTATCCTTGTCAAAATTAACTAAAATGCTCCCAGCCAAAATTATCCAATTTAACATCTAAGTTTTCGATAACAATATTATTAGTACTCTTCTGCCCATTTAAAACACTTAGATCCTCAATAGTACCAATATGAGTTACTTTAGCTGGCGTGTGTTCTTCTAGGATACTTTTATATTTCATTGGTGCTGTAAAGATTATTTCATATTCATCACCACCAGCAAGAATATATTGATAAAATTTATCGCGTGCTATCATGTCTTGATTAGCTAATAAAACCTCTGCAATAGGTAAAGCATTGCTATTAATAACTGCTGCTTTACCACTTTGTTTCAAGACATGTCCTAAATCAGCTATCAGGCCATCACTTAAATCTATTGCCGCTGTGGCATAAGTATTAACAAACTGCCCCGCTTGAACCTTAGGTAAAGGATAATAATATTTATTGCGGTCACGAACATCTTGATTCGAGATCAATCTATCTAAGATATACATCGGCTCACCTAGATTACCTGTAATAAATATGCCATCTCCGGTAGCTGCACCAGTTCGAGTCATATTGTCTTGAGCACTTAGGCCTAATACAGTGATAGTAATACTGATTGGACCATTATTTACAACTTTTGTAGTATCACCACCAATAAGGGTTAAATTATAATGAGTAATTAATTCACCAAAGCCTTTGGTAAAATCTTCTAACCATGACTGACTATAGCTTGGCAAAGTTAAATTTAATAAAACCCATTTAGGCGTACCACCCATGGCAGCGATATCACTCAAGCTTACTGCTAAAGACTTATAGCCAATACTAGCTGGAGGTTGCTGAGACGTAAAATGCGTATTTTCAACCAGCGTATCTGTAGTAATTAACAGGTTACTTGCTTGTTGACCTAGTGACGCTATATCAATAGACGCTGAATCATCACCGATAGCAATTTTAATATTAGGATCCGTTTTTTTAGAAAATTGTCTAAAATAACTTTCAATAATTTCAAATTCTTTCATTAGATCGGATTTCTTTTGCTAGTTTGTCTATTGCACCATTTACAAATTTATAACAATCTTGTGCGCCAAATGTTTTAGCCAACTCTACAGCCTCATTAATCACTACTTTGTAAGGCAAGTCTAATTGATATTTTAATTCAAAGCTTGCTAGACGTAAGATAGCGCGAGTAACAGGATCTAGTTCTGTAATATCTCTTTCAAGATATTTTTTAAATAATTCATCTAATTCTGAAATATTCTCAGTAATAATCGTAAAACCCGTTTGAAAATAACTACGATCAAATTTTAATGTTGGGTTATTAATTAAAAACCCAGCAATGATTTGTTGATTATCGTTTGCGGAAATATCCTTTTCGTATAAAGCCTGCATAATCATCCTTCTTGCACGGTGACGTTCTTTAGGATTCATTATTGCTCTACTTTTAGTTTATTAATCAAATTTATCATGTTGATCACAGCAAGCGCGGCGTCACTACCTTTGTTGCCAGCTTTACAGCCAGCACGTTCGATAGCCTGCTCTATCGTGTCTGTGGTCAAAACACCAAAGCCTACTGGCTTGTTATATTCAAGTGCCAATCTGCTTAAGCCAGATGCACATTCTCCTGCGACATAATCAAAGTGTGGAGTTGCTCCACGGATTACACAACCTAACGCAACGACGCCATCAATATTGTGTCTTTTGATTACATTCTGTACCGCTAATGGTATTTCCATGGCACCGGGTACGTAAATAATATCTAATTGATTATTAGTAATACCATAACTGTTTAAGCTTTCAACACAGCCCTTAATCAAATTGTCGACAATAAAACTATTAAACTTACCAGCAACAATTGCTATTTTAAAATTTTTTGCAGCTGCTAAATCAAAACTCGTATCGAGAATATTAATATTACTTGATTGATTAAACATTATAATAATTCCCCTGCCAACTTAGCCTCTATTGTGTTTTCATGGTTTAATCTATAACTAATTAAATCTGCTATTGTACCAATTTTTATACCATGACGTTTAGCGAATACTAATAGATCATCACGACGTGCCATCGTACCATCATCGTTTAATATTTCTACTAGAACAACGGCAGGCTCAAGATTAGTTAATTTTGCTAAATCAGCACAAGCTTCGGTATGCCCTGCTCGTGTTAACACACCACCTGGCTGCGCCATTAATGGAAAAATATGCCCCGGCTTAACGATATCACTTGCTTTAACATCTGGCTGTGCACAAACTTGAATTGTTCTTGCTCTATCTGCTGCAGATATACCCGTAGTAACACCTGTTGCTGCTTCAATAGATACAGTGAATCTTGTTTTGAATACTGTATTATTATTTTTTGGGTCAACCATTAAAGGCAAATCTAATTGGGTACAACGTTCTTCTGAGAGCACTAAACAAATTAAACCACGAGCGTTTTTTGCCATAAAGTTAATATGTTCTGCTGTAACTTTTTCACCTGCTACGATTAAATCACCTTCGTTTTCGCGATCCTCGTTGTCGACCATAATAACCATTTTACCCATAGCAAAGTCAGCTAATATTTCTTCAGTTGTATTAAATTTAGTTGACGCTGCAGTAATGATAGTTTGATAATCTGCATACGTAAGTTCTTCAGCTTTGGTATTTGCTAAATAGTTCACGCTGTAGCGCGCTAGCATATCAACTTCAATATTGACACGAGAACCTATCTGTAAATCATTCAGATTAGTTTTTTCTAAACTATAAGGGATCACATTAACGACAAAACAACTTTGTTGCATATCAACGTGATTAACAGTTAGGCTCACGCCATTAATACACACAGAGCCTTTGAAAGCGATAAATTTTAAATAACTATTATGGATACTAAAAACCAGTTTTTTATTGTTGCTGATTTCTTCTATGTTTGTAACCGTGGCCACCGTATCTATATGACCTGAAACTAAATGCCCGTCAATATGATCACCAAATTTTAAAGACTTTTCTAAATTGACTTCATAGCCTGGAGTCAAACGATTAAAAGTCGTCTTGTTTACAGTTTCAGGTGATATCTCCGTAATAAAATAATCATCTGCAAAATCTATTACAGTTAGACAAACCCCATCTACCGCTATGCTATCACCAAACTTAATATCTTGGATAAACTCTGCTGGCACACTAATAGTAACTTTACCACACTTATTGATATCAGGGGCTGCAGCTATTTTGCCTGTATAAGTAATTATTCCGGTAAACATGGTTTTAAGATTAATCGCCAATTGTCTTCGAATTGTTTAATTTGTTCACATTTTAACTTAATTAGGTTAGACATGGAACCCTGTAATTCAATACCGAACATATTTTGTGCCCCCGGCCCCATAATCACCCCCGATTGATAGACAATCCATTCATCTACTAGCTGATTAACTAATAAATAACCGTTGAAACGACCGCCAGCTTCTATAAACACATCATTACAATCTAGCTCAGCCAATAATTCCCATAACTTCAACATATTAATTTTACTAGGATTATTATTGTCCTCTGGCAGACAGATAACCTCGATATCTAACTCTTTGAATTTATTAAGTTTATTACTATCATTATATGAGCATTCAAGAGAGACTATAATAGTCTTCGCTTTTTCTTGTTCTTGGTAAATTTGTGCTGAAGGATCAGTACTTAAATCTTTGTCGATAACCACACGTAAAGGCTGCTTTATCATTCGACTCTGATGACATCTTACAGTTAACGCAGGATTATCAGCCATCACTGTAGCAGCAGTAGTAACAATTGCATCACTGTAACTTCTATATTGATGCACATCCTGTCTGCTTAATGAGTTGGTAATCCATTTAGACTCACCATTGGCAAGAGCAATATGGCCATCAAGGCTGGCTGCAATCTTGCTACGTATATATGGTCTATTTTTGCTCATACGCGAGATAAAGCCTGAATTTAGAGCCTGAGCCCTTGCTTCACCTACCCCTAAAATAACATCAATTCCTGCCTGTTTTAGTTTTGTAATCCCCTTACCGGCTACAAGAGGATTGGGGTCAACCATAGCAATTACTACGGCTTTAATCTTATTTTGAATTAACAGATCAACGCATGGCCCCGTTTTACCCATATGGCAGCATGGTTCTAAAGTCACATAAACAGTAGAACCCTCTAGACTAGAATAATGACTGTAATTTAACTGAAAATCTTTGATAGCAGCTGCTTCTGCATGCGCACAACCCGCCTTTTGATGAAACCCTTGGCCTATAATTTTATTATATTTTACTATGACGCAGCCTACCAAAGGATTAGGAGCTGTACAGCCGCGAGCTTGCTCTGCTAAATCAAGGGCTAAGCACATGTAGTCTTCGTGAGAGGTAAAGTTACTGCTCATATAGTAATTAGATAAAATTCAAAGAAATCAGTATATCTTTAAAACTCTAGTGAGTAAATACGTGACAATTTTATATCAACAAGTTACAATATCTCATATTTGACAATATATTCGCATATATGCTATATTTATGAAATATACAATAACTTATTTTTCTAATGATATTCAAAAAACTCTCTTAGCGTGGCCAAAAAATTTATTAGCCAAGTATTTGAGAATGACCGATTTAATTGAACTTAATGGTCCTAATTTAGGAATGCCATTTACAAAGGCCATCGGACATGGATTATTTGAAATTAGAGTGCAAGCACAAGAAGGTATTGGAAGGGTTTTTTATTGTACGCTAGTTAATAAAGAAATAGTCATTTTGCATAGTTTTATAAAAAAGACACAAAAGACTCCACAGAATGAGCTCAAGATAGCATATAAAAGAATGCGAGAGACAAAAAATGAATAGACCAACACATGATAAATTTAAGAAAAAAGTTTTAAAGGATCCTGTAATAAAAGAGGCTTATGATAATCTAGAAGAAGAGTTTGCTCTTATAGCTGAATTGATTAAAGCTCGAAAAATAGCCGGTAAAACGCAATCTGAAGTAGCTGCTCTCATGCATACATCCCCTTCAGTAATTTCAAGGTTAGAAGGTGGTAGTAATGCCTCCAAACATTCGCCTTCGGTTGAAACATTACGTAGGTACGCAAAGGCAGTTGGGTGTAAACTTAAAATTGTCCTGCAAAAAACAGGATCTTAATTTTTTAAATCAAGTTGCGACATTACGAATTCAAATCTTTCTTTGACATCCAATTTTGGAAGCTCTACAGGGACATAAGCATACTTATGGTAAAATTTTAATAATCGCTCATATTCTTGAACAGAACTTTCAAAACTATTTTTTCGCTCCACATCTTCACAAAAGATCTCTTTCCATGGAGGAGTCATAAAAATAGTTGGATAAAATCTCATATCATCAATCAAATAGTTATATTGATCAATATTTATAGATTGAAAATAACTTACACCTTCTAGAAACGATCTATCAAAAAATATAACATTGTCTTTAACATTATTAAGCTTAGCTGCTTCATGATAACAAGTAATAGATCTTGAAATCATCCGATCACAAAAGCCATTCATGTCTTGCCAAGGAAGCAGATTACTATTTAATGCTAATTGTTCTTTTACTATCTCTCTGCCTACTTCCTGTAAAGTAGTATAACCATTGAGCTTTAACTCTGCGATTAATGTAGATTTACCACCACTCGAGCAGCCAGAGATAACTATAAGTTTATTTTTACTCATTACTTCAGCATCTTAATCGCAATAGATACAGCTGCATGCTCCTAGAAGTTCTTAAATATTAAATAATCTTTAACTTTCATGAACTAGTTTTTTGTGTGATTTTGTTGCTGGTAAAAAATTATCTTTGGTTATAACTTTCTTACCTGTTTCATTTTCGAAATCTAAACGAGCTTTTTTGGCAACATGACCACCTTTTTTACTAGCTACTTTATTCTCTTCCATTCCGGTGGCATTAATATTTTCTGCTATTTCTCTAGTAGTTAATTCCGCCAGAGCAGTGAAGATTAATTCCGCTTCACTCATATGGTCACGTAAATTTTGTGTTTTTAAACCCTTGACGGCTTTATGCTCTTTGATAGTAATTTCTGCCCATTCTTGATGGATAATATTAGTCAATATTGCAAATTCATCACGTTTTCTTATACCATGCTCTGTCCAGTAGTCAGTTAGTTTATTACGTGTTTCCTGCCCCATCATACGTTGCTGAATCCACTTCTCACTGTGGCCAATCTTTTTCCAGGTTTCTCTAGCTCGATCTAGCGATCTTGCTGGATCAGCCATTTCTTGAATTCGCTGGTAACCGACTTTAGCCAGCCATAATTTAATAGGCTCAGCTTTTGGGCTGGGGATAGATTGAATGAGACGTAATATGGTCTCTGCATTTGCAGTGTCAGTTAGCCTTAATTTGCCATCTTCTGCTAACATTTTCAACTGGTAACATTCTGTTACCACTTCGCTACCTTCTTTTCTTAACCTACCTTTCAATACCTTCCAATATTTCCTAGCTGCTTGATAATCAGGTTGTTGAATTAAAACCTGTATAATATCAATAACTGAGAACAGCCAGGTTTCGGTTTCTTCATCATAGATACGTCTAATTTTATATTCTTCAAATATTGTTATATCATCATTTTGGTTCATAGTCATATCCTATGATTGATTATGATTGATCCTGAATTTTAATAATTGCCTTAGTTCAACTAATTATATTGACAACTTATCAATTTCTTTCCTAAACGCATCTAAATCTTTAAACGAACGATACACAGAAGCAAAACGTACATAAGCTACTTGATCCAGATCTTTTAGTTCTGTCATCACCCACTCGCCAATAGCCTGTGAACTGATCTCACGATCGCCAGAAGTTCTTAGCTTATGTAAAATTTTGTTAATTGATTTTTCGACCAAATCAGTTGATACCGCTCTTTTCTGCAGAGCATGTAAAAAACCTGATCTTAATTTATCGACAGAAAACATTTCCCGATCGCCGCCGCGTTTAACTACTCGCGGCAAAGTTAACTCAACGTTTTCATAAGTCGTGAACCTCTCTTGGCATTCTATGCATTCACGCCTGCGTCTGATCTGATCACCCTCGCCTGATAATCTTGAATCGATAACTTTGGTATCGTGCACATTACAAAATGGACAACGCATAGGAATCTCCCTATAAATTATTTGCTCTTTATATAAACAGGGTGCAGCTTACATAAATTTAATGCTTGTTGTTTAATTGTCGCAATCTTATCTAAATCAGCGATATCATCCAGAATATCGCAAATCCAATGAGTAAGGTCACTAGTCTCTTTTTCTTTAAAACCACGAGTAGTAATCGCTGGCGTCCCCATTCTAAGGCCACTAGTAATAAATGGGGAACGAGTATCGTTAGGCACTGAGTTTTTATTAACGGTAATATTAGCCTGACCTAAAGCTGCCTCAGCATCTTTACCGGTTAATTCTTTATTTAAAAAAGACACTAAAACTAAATGGTTGTCTGTGCCACCAGAAACTACTGGATAAGATCGTTTTACTAAAACTTCAGCCATGGTTTTAGCATTGTTGATCACTTGCTGTTGGTACTGTTTAAAACTAGGATCAAGAGCTTCTTTAAAAGCTACCGCTTTGGCTGCAATCACATGCATCAATGGCCCGCCTTGAATACCAGGGAAAACCTCTGAATTAATTTTTTTGGTAATTTCAGTATTTGACTTGGCTAGAATTATCCCTCCTCGTGGACCGCGAAGAGTTTTATGTGTTGTAGATGTACAAACATCTGCATAGGGAATCGGGCTTGGGTACAGACCAGTTGCGACTAACCCAGCCACATGCGCCATATCTACCAATAGATACGCACCAACTGAATCAGCAATTTCTCTAAACTTTGACCAGTCAATCTTACGCGAATAAGCAGAAAAACCTGCAATCACGAGTTTTGGCTTATGCTCGCGAGCCAAATCAGCGACATTTTGATAGTCTATATAGCCATTAGCATCCACACCATAAGAAATAGCATTATATAACTTACCGGAAAAATTTACTTTCGAGCCATGAGTTAAATGACCACCATGTGATAAGCTCATTCCTAATATAGTATCACCTGGTTTTAATAGGGCCATTAAGACGGCAGCATTGGCTTGTGATCCAGAATGTGGCTGGACGTTAACATATTCCGCACCAAATAATTGTTTTAACCGTTCACAAGCTAAATCTTCAGCGACATCAACGTACTCACAACCACCATAATAACGTTTATGTGCGTAACCTTCAGCGTATTTATTAGTTAAAACAGAGCCTTGAGCCTCTAAAACCCAAGGACTAACATAATTTTCAGAAGCGATAAGCTCTATATGATCTTCTTGACGACGCTCTTCATCAGCAATAGCTCTAGTAATCTCAGGGTCAAAATTATTTAAAGATAGATTAGAATGGTTTAAAAACATATTTATCCTCTATTATTTTATAATTATTTTATAGAATATCCATTTTGCCACTATACAGTTTGATTACTTCGCTTAAACTCAAAGCCTTACTAACATAATAACCTTGGATTATATCACAGCTCGTTGTACGTAAAAAGTCGACCTGATCACGACTCTCGACCCCTTCCACAATAGAAAATATACCCATACTCTTTGCTATAGCTAGTATGGCCAAAAGCAACCGACTATCGCCTGATTCCTGCAAATCATTAACAAAAGATTTATCAATTTTAAGATAATCTATAGGTAAAATCTTTAAATAACTAAGCGACGAGAACCCTGTACCAAAGTCATCGAGAGCTATTTTAATATTTTTAGCTTTAATATCATTGAGCACTTTAATAATCTTATCTGGAACTTCAAATAAGATACTTTCAGTCACTTCAATTTCAAACTTATCATGCGGAAACATAGTCGCATCTAAAATAGCTGTCATCCTATCTATAAAGTTTTCTGATTGTAGCTGCAGTACTGATATATTAACTGACAATGTCTCGAACTCTATTCCTTGTTCTAATAACTTTATGGCCTGCGTACAAGCCTCTCTTAAAATCCAATCACCCACAGTCACAATCAAACCAGATTTTTCTAAAATAGGAATAAATGTTCCAGGAGAAACAATGCTACCGTCTTCTCGTTGCCAGCGTATGAGCGCCTCAAAACCTCGCAATCTATTATTTTTCAAACTTGCCTGAGGTTGCAGTAATAATTCTAATTTATTATTTACTAATGCTCTTTTTAATTCATTTTCTAAATTAAATATAGTCAGCATTGAAGTATTGATATCTTCCGAATAAAATATATATTTATTCAAACCCTTTTTACGCGCCGCACTCATTGCGATTTCCGCGTACCTTAATAAACTTTCATTGCTTTCTAGCGTTATATTTTTAAAATCATCAGGGTAAATACTTATGCCCGAATAATAAGAAAAATAAAGATCCTCTTCTTTTATTTTTATCGGCTGCGTAACCTCAGACAAAAGCATATTAATGAAATTTGTGATAAACAAAATATGTGATTTACCATGCTTTTTCTTTTTATAAATAATACTTAATACAAAAGTATTGCCGCCTGATCGAAAAAAAACATTATCTTGCCCATGTAAAATATTTTTCTTAACATCTGGCGAATTAAGAAAATCATTCACCCTTTTGGCAAATCCGATCAAAGCATGATCACCATATTGATAACCAATAGTATCATTGACCTCTTTTAACATTGGTATATTGATAACGGCCGTGAACAATTTAAATTCATCGTTTATAAAAAGATTTTCGTGTGTAATTATATTATCGTAATGTCTTATTAATGATGTTTTATTTGGCAGCCTGGTTAAGCCATCATAATAAGCCAAGTAATTTATTTTGGCTTGAGCCTCCTCTTTATCACTAACTGCTTTTGATTTCATTTTCTCTAGATTACACAATCTACGATAGGCTAAATTACTGATGAACAAGATCACCAATATAAATAATAACGATATTAATATTAATATCTTAATAAAATTCTTGATGGCTTCTTGTTTAAGATAACCTTTGATTTGCCAATCAGGATTACCCAACACAAAATTATTTTGTGATAACTTTAGATTATTATTGTCTAAAAGATTATAAAGTGCGATATCATTTATTTTCAGTGCGCGGCTATTTTTATTACTGTGTAATAAATAATTTATATAATGAGCATTATCTCTAATTTTAAATAGAAATTGTAATTCAAACGATCGATGTTCTATTGCTAAATATTTTTGTGCTATTTCATTAATATCAAAATAAACCTGAATACTCTCGTTCTTTTGCGACTTTGATAAGCGATTAGCGATAACAAAATACAGCTTATCATCTTCTGCAGCCAGTTTGATTGGCTCAAAGCTCATACTATCAAGATTAGATTTACTTGGTATGATTGGCGTTATTTTTATTCTAGTTATGTATTTGAGAATATCACTCGGAACTTTCAAGCTGTCAATAATCTCTTGGTCAGACAGCTCTGCAATATTTTGATTGCTAAAATTTTTACTAGTGCTGATTAACAGATTTTCGATAGTGGTTAACTTATAATTAATCTCGTTAGAAACAGCCTCGACCACTTCTTCGACGGCAGCTTTCTGATTAATATAAAATTCTCGATAGAGCCATAGATTACATAAAACTACAATAATAACAATAAATCCCACAATACTCATAAACCAATATTTCGGGTTAAAAACTTTATTGTCATCTAACAGCATATTTGCTTTCCGATACTATTTTATTCTTGAAAAATACTTTATAATATACCCATTTTATCTGAATAAAATTAGTTAAGGTACAGTATGGCCCAATATATATACACTATGAATCACGTTAGCAAAATTGTGCCGCCAAAAAAAGAGATATTAAGCAATATTTGCTTATCTTTTTTTCCTGGCGCCAAAATAGGTGTGCTTGGTCTCAATGGTTCTGGTAAGTCAACTTTACTTAAGATTATGGCTGGACTAGACAAAGAAATCCAAGGCGAGGCTTTCTCAGCTAAGGGTATCTCTATTGGCTATCTACCTCAAGAACCGCAGCTTGACGATAACAAAACAGTTCGTGCTAATGTTGAGCTTGCTGTTAGCGCTATCAAGCAAAAACTAGATAGATTTAATGCTATCAGTGAGAAATTTGCCGAACCCATGGATGATGAGACCATGAACAATCTTTTAGCCGAACAAGGCGAGCTGCAAAATGACATAGATGCAGCTGGTGCTTGGGAGCTCGACAGAAAATTAGACATTTGCGCTGACTCACTCAGACTCCCCCCTTGGGACCAGGAAGTTAAATATTTATCGGGTGGTGAACGCCGCCGAGTAGCTTTATGTAAGCTTCTTCTATCTAACCCTGACATGATCCTACTCGATGAACCGACTAACCATTTGGACGCAGAGTCGGTAGCTTGGTTAGAGCATTTCTTACATGAATTCCCAGGTACTGTTGTTGCCGTAACCCATGATAGGTATTTCTTAGATAATGTCGCTGGCTGGATTCTAGAATTAGACCGAGGCGCAGGGATACCTTATCAAGGTAACTATTCTAGCTGGTTAGAACAAAAAGAAGCCCGACTTGAGCAAGAAGAGAAGTCGCAAGCTAATCGTAAAAAGATGATCGAAAAAGAATTAGAATGGGTCAGACAAAGTCCAAAAGGTCGTCGCGCGAAAAACCAAGCACGTCTTAACCGCTTTGAAGAACTTTGTTCACAAGAAGCTCAGCAACGTAATGAGACGATGTCGCTTTACATTCCACCAGGAGAAAGATTGGGTGACTTAGTAATTAAATTAGAAAATATTTCTAAAAGCTTTAATAACAAGCTTCTTATTGATAATCTTTCTATTCAAATCCCTAAAGGTGCTATCGTTGGGATTATTGGACCAAACGGTGCCGGTAAATCAACATTCTTCAAAATGATTACTGGCCAAGAACAACCAGACAACGGTAATGTTATTGTTGGTGAAACTGTTAAATTATCTTATGTCGATCAATCCCGTGATAATTTAGATAACAACAAAACAGTTTGGGAAGAAATTTCTGATGGATTGGATTTCATCACCGTTGGTAATTATCAAACGCCTTCTCGCGCTTATATTGGTCGCTTCAACTTTAAAGGGACAGATCAACAAAAACGTGTTGGTGACTTATCCGGTGGTGAACGAAATCGCTTGCATTTGGCCAAGTTATTAAAATCTGGTGGTAATGTTCTATTACTCGACGAACCAACCAATGATCTAGACGTGGAAACACTACGTGCACTTGAAGAAGCTTTATTAGAGTTCCCTGGTTGCGCGATGGTTATCTCGCATGATCGCTGGTTCCTTGATCGTGTTGCTACGCATATCTTAGCTTTTGAAGGTGATAGCCATGTTGAATGGTTTGAAGGTGGTTATACAGAATATGAAGAAAAACGTAAGGCTGAATTAGGTGAAGCTTTTGTTCAACCACACCGAATCAAGTATAAGAAAATTGAAACGGTAGGATAAATTTAATCCCCAATACTTGGTGCGATCGATACAAATATATAAAGATATCAGCACCAAGTATACACTTTATCTCATCAACTAAGTTCTATCAAAATTTACTTAAACAATATCAATCAGTTATATCTGCCAGTTTGCTAATTTGCTCTATCTATAGTAAAATAACTATTGGGGGCGACCTGGCTTCGACATAGGTTGCGAAACCTCATAGTGCATAACGAGGATGTGACTTACCTCGTAAAATCCTGTTACAAATTTATACTTGCAAACGACAAAGTATACGGATCAGCTGACGCTGGTCTATTAGCTGCTTAATCTCACAACTGAGACCTTAGGTAGCCGATCACTCAACCGTGCCTATACAGTTGAAATGATTGTCATATATATAGGATCGTACGATGGCATGCTCTGGGCCTGACTACTAAAACTTAAAGAGCTCGCTTGAACTTACCGCGTGCGCCCGGGAAGTTTAAGTCAAACGTAGGCGTCACTAATTATGTAGAGCTATAGGCAGAGGACTTGTGGACGCGGGTTCAATTCCCGCCGCCTCCACCACATTTAAATTCCCAGAATTTTAATTCGGGCATCAATCACTCGTACTGACACCAAAAATTTTATCTTTTCTAAATTATTTCAACCTGTTTAGCACACTCACCACGCTCGCTCATGACTAAATTATAACGAACGCGCTGTCCTACAGCTAAGTCTTTATAACCTTCAGTCTGAATTTCAGAAAAATGAATAAAAACTTCCTTATCTTCTGAATCTGGCTTAATAAAACCATAACCTTTAATTTTATTAAAACGCTTTACTGTTCCTGTTTCCATGATTTACTCTCTCTATAAACTATGATTATAACCGTCGAACATTTACTTTACGGGCTTTTAGTTTGCCATTTTGTAAATATTTATAAGCTTTGTCTACCTGACTTCGTGCAATAGCTACATATGAATAAAATATTGAAATATCAATTTTACCGATGCTATCCCCAGGTATACCAGCATCTTTTGTTAAAGCGCCTAAGATATCACCAGGACGAATTTTGTCTTTTCTGCCAGCAGCAATGCATAAAGTCACCATATCTGGTGATCTTAAAGTTCTGTTCTTCAATGTAAGTTTGTTTTTTTCGCTCCAAACTATAGGTGCATTCATGACTTGCTCAATCGCTCGAACTCGCTCAACATCAGCTGGCGTTGTAATACTCAAAGCTAAACCTTTATTACCGGCACGTCCTGTCCGACCGATTCGGTGAATGTGAACGTCGGCTGAGTTTGCCATATCAAAATTTATAACCGCAGGCAGATCTTTAATATCTAAGCCACGTGCAGCCACATCAGTTGCTACTAAAATTGAAACGCTACGATTGCAAAATTGAATTACTGCCTCGTCTCGATCAACTTGTTCCATATCACCATTAAGAGCTATAGCGCTAAAGCCTTCTTGACAAAGATGATTAGACAAAGAAAAAGTCTGTTCTTTAGTGTTACAAAAAATTAAAGTTGACTGTGGTTGGTGATGCAACAACATTGCTTTTAATATTTCAAACTTATCTTTTTTATTTGATACCTCATAGAAGCCCTGCTCGATATCAAGTGATAAAGATTCTTCAACACGCACATGCTGTGGTTTTTTCATAAATCCAGCTGCAAGCTTTTTAATTTCTTCAGGATAAGTAGCCGAGAATAATAATGTCTGACGTAATTTAGGACAAAAAGAAATCACCTGCTGAATGTTTTCATAAAAACCCATATCAAGCATGCGATCAGCTTCGTCTAAAACCAGTGTTTGTAATTTATTTAGTGAAAAAGATTCTTTATCTAAATGTCTTTGCACCCTTCCTGGCGTTCCGACAATAATGTGAGCACCATGTCTTAATGATTCTGTTTGCGGTCGCATTGGCATGCCACCAGATAAATTTAAAATTTTAATATTGGGCAAAAGACGTGCTAAACGCCGCAAAACTTGACTAACCTGTTCTGCAAGTTCACGAGTCGGGCACAAGACCAGCGCCTGAACAGCATACTGATCCACATTAAGACGATTCAATAAAGCTAAACCAAAAGCAACAGTTTTGCCACTGCCCGTTTTAGCTTGAGCAATGATATCAGAGCCCTCTAGCATCAAAGGCAGACTTTCTGCCTGAATGGGGGTCATCTTCTTATAATCTAGAGTAGTTAAATTAGTTTTCAACGACTCACGTATTTTTAAAGAAGTAAAATCAAGTCCTTGCGAGATTTGAGGGACAGAGTTGTCAAGATTTTTCATGATTCACATCAAAAGACTAACTAAAAGTGTCCATCTTACCATCCCTCAAGGCTATTTTAAACATAATTTAATTTTGAATAAGTTAGTAACGATAAGCGCTAGCACCGTAATGATCGCATCTCCTCTGATAATAATAACATTTAGCCCCCATTTTACGGCACAAAAATACCATAATTAAATTTAATTATCTCATATTATTCAAACAGTTAGATGCTTTTATAAATTAGCAACAAGTGGTATTTTTGTTGATTTATTTTTAAAGATGGGCTAATCTATAGGATATACCGTGAAAACTATCTGTTAGTCCTATGAGAAATATGAGAAAAGAGTCTTTAAAGACTTTAGTACGCGAGAAAATACGCAAAGCCAAAAAAAAGAATGTTTTTTTACGCAAAGACTTTGAAAAATTTGGTGCTTATAAACAAGTCGGTAGAGCCTTGCTTCAGTTAACCAAGGAAGGGATTTTAATAAAAATTGGGTATGGCTTATACGCAAAGGCTAGAATAAGCAGCTTAACAAATAAGCCTATGATTGCTGCAGAAAATGGATTTGCTCAAGTATCTGAAGAAGCATTAAAAAGATTAAAAGTAGACTACAAAATTGCTCCTATAGGTTCTGGTAACGATACTCAGGTAAGAGCAAATGCAGCAGTTATCATTTATGACCGATTTAGCAGAAAAATTGGTACTGAAAGATTTAAATTAAGAATAGCCTATGAATAAATCCTTATTTCAACAAACAGCAGACTTCTATGGTATCAGCTTACCTGCACTAGTAGAAAAAGATTACTACGTTGTTGAGCTATTGAAATCTATACATAATATCAATCTTGAACATTATAATTTAATCTTTACTGGAGGCACCTGCTTAACCAAAGCTCATATTAGCACTAATCGGCTTTCTGAAGATATTGATTTCAAAATCTCTGCTAATAAATCCATTTTAAATTCTAGCAGAGCGCAAAGAAAGAAGATTAAAAAAAATATTTATGAACAAATAAAACAAAAAATAAACTCCTTATCAAATTTTGAGATTGTTAATAAATTTGCGCGCAACGAATATGGTTTACAATTGTTTGAAATCCGCTACCCTTCTCAATTTAGCATTCCTGATTTCATAAGACCTTATATCAAGCTAGAACTATTTGAGTCTATACAATTTAAAAATAGTGTAAATTGTTCAGTAAAGTCTCTAGTCACCCAGGCATCGAATAACAAACCTGAAATTAATGAAATAAACTGCTCACCGATATCTGTAATCGCAGCAGAAAAAATAGTTTCACTATTACGAAGAACAGCAGCAGAAATACGAGGTATAGATAAAAACCCAGATGCGACATTGGTCCGACATGCTTATGATCTGTATGTAATATTCAAGCAACTTGAAATTAAAAACGAAGCATTAAACTTAATTCCACAAATCATTAAAAATGATATCGAGCAGTTTGGTAACAAAGATCTATATTTTGAAGATAATCCCATATTAGAAATGAAAACAGCTCTTAAATACATAATAGAAAATAATATATTTGCCAGTAGATATACTATGTTTTTGAATCCTTTAGTGTATGCTGTAAATCTACCATCCTGGGATGAGGTGAAAGCTTCACTTAATATGCTATGTAAAGAATTTTTAACGTAGTATGAAGTTTATCTTCACACTCCTTTTAAAATCTATAACACCGCATTGCTGAACTATCTAATTTATTAAATTAATCATTTATCTTGCATATCAATTCAGACGCCCTATCTCTATTATTTTGACAGATAGAAATTTTCTATAGCATCCTTGTAATTACTAAATCCTAACAATATAATACTTTAAAGTTTTATAGCAGTATTGAAGCAAGGACTAAAATATAATTATGAAAACCGACTTTATTTATGAATTAACAAAGAATTTTGAAACACATGCTCAGCATACCTCCGAAGGTACAGAGTTCTGGTTGGCACGCGACCTACAAAAACTACTTGGCTATGGCGAGTGGCGTAACTTTCTAAATGTTATATCTAAAGCAAAAATAGCTTGCGAAACCTCTGGCCATGAAATACCCCATCATTTTGTTGACGCCAACAAAACGATTCAAATGCCAAGCAGCATCATATGCAATCAGAAGCAGCTATATCTGATGAACATGTCACTAATAATAAAGCTGTGCGCAATACTTTATTAGAGCGCGGCATTCGCCCTGAAGCTTTTCCTGCTGCTGAAGATGTTAAGAAAGTTGCGCGTCGTCTGGTCTCGGAAAATAAAAAATCTTTAAAAGAACCAGAAGCATTGTAGCTGGTGGTATAATTGGCGATACAAGTAAAATTTTGATTTAAAAAGTTGATTACAAATCAGTAAATTATACTGCTAAATAAATTTGTAGCGTATTGTAGAGACCATATGACTCAGGAACTTGTCATATCTACCACCGAGAAAAAATCTTTTAGTGGGCTTCTTCTGCCCGTTTTAGCTTGAGCAATGATATCAGAGCCCTCTAGCATCAAAGGCAGACTTTCTGCCTGAATGGGGGTCATCTTCTTATAATCTAGAGTAGTTAGATTAGTTTTCAACGACTCACGTAATTTTAAAGAAGTAAAATCAAGTTGTTGCGAGAACCCTAACGATCAGAGCCGCAACTATGTTTGATTCAACAAGTTGAACTTAGTAAGCACCAGGTGCACGGCGCACGCACCCAAAATTTATAATTTAGGCGACATGTGCGATTTTTGTGCTGAAATCGGGGGAGATGTGCGTAGAGTAGCACCATATGCACATCTCAAAAGATTTCCACTTCCATTTAGCGGTGATGGACTAACAAATGGTGGTAAATTTTGCTCGTCAGAAATGCCTATAGGATTCTGAGCTCGAGTATCTTGCGGTTGGATGTTTGTTTTAACTTCATGGTTAGTATTCTGTTTATTTTTTCTTATGAATAAATTTATCAAATACTTGAACGGTGCTAATACAGCATTCAAAAATCTTGTAAAAATACCAGGTTGAGCTTGAGGGGCAGTAATATTAACATCCTGTAATTCAGGAATTTGTCTTTGTGCATCAACCGGACAACCTTGACCACCAGAGCCAGTGCCAACATTTGCACTAGGAATATCTTGTTCTTCACAATAACTCTCCTGCTGAAGTAAAGGATTTTGTACAACGGCAGAACCACCTTGGTCAGCAATTCTAGAGCCAGCATATGGCTGTACAGCAGCAGGACCGCCTTCACTATCTGTTACTTGTACAAAGGAACATCCTGAATGACGACTTTCAGCCGCTGCTGCTGCCGCGGTGAGATGATAAGGAACAGTTTTCCTATCTTCTACACGTGCAGCTGCTTGACGGACTAATCCCGGAGAGATATACATTGGTAGGTTGCCAGTATTGTTATCATTTGACAAAAATTTAGGCATACCAAGGCTACAGTCTAAACTAATGCGTGTTGCGCATGGTTTACTTATTCCATCGTGTCCATGTATATTCATGAACTGGCCATCTATGATAGGAGGGTTACTTTGAGGTGAAGGATTGCGCATCCATAAGCATCTGTAAAAATATGTTGTTTGTTTGATATCTCCATCATATGTAGAAAAATTAATCATATCTGATCTATATCTATTATGCAAAGCGAAGGATGAGACTAGACACTTAACTCCAGCATTTTCACGTGCCATACATTCTTTAAGTTCTTTAGTGTTGCAAGCACCTAAATCGTCATATATAGCTTGAAGGCCATTGCCCCCTGCCATATCGTTCAATACATTAGGGGTAATAGGAGCATGGGTAAATATTACAAGACTTTCACCTTCATTAATTTCTAGATCAATTAATACAAGATCTGCGATGTATTTACGATATAATTCTTTTAATTCTTCTTTGAATTCTTCTTTTCTTTGCTCATTGGTTATGCTGTCAAACAACTCTATTAAGCCTTGCAGAGATTGTACTTGATCTTCTCGACCCCCAGATTCAGCTGGAAGTTGCAAGCTGCCTCCTCTAAAAAATATTTCCATTGAATAAATAAACCACATATCATGGTTAGATAAAATAATCTTCTTAGGTACTCCTACATCATCAAGTTTTGCTAAAAGTGCTAGTATAAATAGATCATTTTTGCCTCTATCACACAATAAATCACCTAGTAATCTCACCCCACCTGTAAACTCAGGATTTTTCTCTAAGTTGTGTAATAAGGAATCTATTGCACTCTTTGTTTCGTCTAGACCTTTACTCCCGTCATAAACATCATAAAAATTCTTAAAATCGCTATAGACTTGGGCAGCATTGACATGGTCCTTAAATTTCAACGCACCTACTTTTACTAATATATGTAACAATTTTAGCGGATTACCATGCATATCGCCTACAGTTGTCCATTTGTCCTGCATAACTTGAACATGTTCACCCGGTTGAGGGGTTTCGTTGAGGTTAAAGAAAGTTTCGCGAAATGGCATAAATTATTCTCTTAAAAGTAAATATCAAGCGTATACTATAGCTAGTAAAGCTTAACGCTAGCTTAACAATGTGGAACCACTTTGTGATACTTCATGGATAATGTCCCCTTATTCCTTTCATCGAAAGTGTCCCCAAGTTAAATTTCTCATAACACTCTTAAGCTTTGCTTAATTATTAGATTCTTTTTTATAAGTGTTTGATTTTAGCCATTCAGAGTTATATTTGCTCCAAACGATCAGAGCCTGTCGCTATCTAATACTTGTAATGCTTATGTTAGACAATCAGTCGTTATAATTCTCTTGCTCGTATCAAGCCACCCAATCCAGCTTGATTGATCACTTCTTTCAGATGGTCTTTGATACTTTTAGGATCATGCATCTGCAATGCTGCATCTAAAGCCTGCTTGCAATTAGACAATTTTAGGTTTCTGATAACCCATTTAATTTTGGCTAAGCTGTTATAGTTCATGCTCAGGCTTGAAAATTCCATAGCTAATAATAGGATCACAGCTAAAGGATCCGTCGCCATTTCACCACAAACTCCCGCTGGAATTTTATGTTTTCTAGCAGTCCGCGCTATATAAGCTAAAATTTTTATTAATGCAGGATGATAGTGATCATATAAATTAGCGACACGAGAATTATTACGATCGACAGCTAAAACATATTGCGTTAAATCATTAGTCCCCACTGAAATAAAATTAACATGTGGCATAAAATCTTCTATATTATAAGCTGCAGCTGGAACCTCTATAAGAATACCTATTTTAGGAAAAACTATATCTAAGCCTTCATCACGTAATTCTTGATATGCCTGAGTAATTAATTTTTTTGATTCTATTAGCTCATTAAGACTGGTAACCATTGGTAACATGATCGCTAAATTATTTAAGCCAAGACTAGCACTTAACATAGCACGCACTTGCACAAGAAAAATCTCTGGATGATCAAGCGTGACTCTCACTCCACGCCAGCCTAAAAAAGGATTGATTTCGTCAATAGGAAAATAAGATAAATTTTTATCACCCCCTATATCCAAAGTTCTCATAATCACAGGCAGTGGATACACGCCCTTGAGAGTTTTCGTATACAATGTTCGTTGTTCTTGCTCGCTTGGAAAACGATCACGGATCATAAATGGCACTTCCGTGCGGTATAAACCGACGCCTTCGGAACCTGAGTGTGATACAACTGCGAAGAAATCACCCAACATACCAGTATTTACTAATAATGAAATGTTGTGACCATCTTGTGTTTGAGCTTTTTCGTTTTTAAAATCTTCTATGCCCGAGTATAGTTTTTGTTCTTCTTTAATTATAGCAATCAATCTTTCACGAGTTTTTGCATCTGGCTGAATATAAACCTGACCATTATAAGCATCTAAAAATATTTCTTTGCCTTCTATAGATTTAAGATCCAGTTTTTTTACCCCCATAACAGCAGGGATATTAAGCGCACGCGCAACAATAGCCATATGAGAATTTGGTGAACCCTCTAGCGAAATAACTCCCACTAATTTTTCTGGAGCAACTTCAGCAAGACATGCAACAGTCAACTCTTTACTTACCAAAATTGTTTTTTCTGGAAATATTTTGGCTCTATTATCTTTTGCTTGTAAATTAAATAAAATTCTTTGTCCTAAATCTTTTATATCTGCAGCACGCTCTTTGATGTAAAGATCATCAATACTATCAAATAAACTTACGTGACGTTGAATAATTTTTCTTATACTACCCTGGGCCCAGTTGCCTAAACTAATCTCAGCAATGATCTCGTTACTTAAACTACTGTCTTCTAAAATATGAATATAAGCTTCAAATAATAACAATTCTTCTGGAGGTAATTGATTTAATAGGTTTTTGTGAAATTGCCTAATCTCAGTTTTAGTTGTCGCTAATGCTTGTTTGAAGTGTTCTATTTCTGCATCTATATCTTTGACAATCTTATCAGGCACAATACTTAATTCAGCTGGATTGTAGGCTAATACAGCAGTACCCATGACTATCCCTGAAGCACCACTACTAGCTACACCATGAACAATAGTATTGGTGTTAATATTTTTTTTATCACTAGCAATGATGTTACTTAGCTTAACATTGCCTAGTGCTGTACCTAATTGCACAGCTATCGTTATTAAAAAAGATTCTTCTGTTTCATCAAATTTTCTTTGACTTTTTTGCTGAACAACAATAATGCCTAAAAGTTCTCGCTGATGGATGATTGGCACACCCATAAAAGCATGGTAAATTTCTTCGCCTGTTTGCGGAAAATATTTGAAGTGTGGGTTAGAAGCGGCGTCTTCTAAATTAATCAACTCTTCTCGATTACCGACCCAGCCGACTAAACCTTCATTTTTATTTATTCTAAGTCTGCCATCAACGCCGGGCTTAAAACCCTCGGATGCTAATAAGATAAACTCATCATTGGCTTCGTCTAAAAGATAAATGGCACACATGTCAGATGCAATTGCGGCCCGCACGTCTTTAACTATCATACGCATCGATTGCACCGGATCAAGATTGTCCGAGAACTTTTGCATTATTCGACGCAAGACATTTAACATTGAGGTTATTTCTCAGTCATATATTGGTTATAGACAGGTAACAATTCTGATAGAGCTTTTCGATAAGCGCCTAATTTGAAATCTATAGCTTTAGTTAAAGGGTACCAATATGACACCCATTGCCAGTTACTAAACTCAATTTCTTCATATAATTGTAGATTAATATCTGTGTCTTTGCCTAAAAACTCTAGTAAAAACCATTTTTGCTTTTGACCACGAAACCGATTGTTTGATTTTGCTAGTTCTTGCCAATAAGGCACTTGATAATAAATCCAACCAGCTGTTACCGCTAAAATGTTATAGGACTTTGGCGGTAAACCTATTTCTTCTTGAACTTCTCGATACAGAGCCTCAGTAGCGGTTTCATTATTATCAATACCACCCTGCGGCAATTGCCAAGTATCTGGCATACCATTGCGCTCAGCTAGTAGGACTTTGCCTTGCCGGTTCAATAAGATAATGCCAATATTGGGGCGATAGACTTGGTTTTTCATTTAATAAAATTCGACGTTGTTTGTGTATCAAACCTAGATTACGTCGTTATCCTCCCTTGACTAGGCGAGGATAACATTGTTCGCTTATTTTCTACTCCCTTAGATCAAGTATATCAGATATATTTTATATCCAACTCTTTTACTGCCTTAACATCATCTAATCTTCTAACCGGCATAGTATGCGGAGCCATCTTAACCATTTCGGGATTGGTCATGATTTCTTGTCTAATTTTACCCATAACCTCAATAAAATCATCAATCCTCTGTTTACTTTCCGTTTCAGTTGGCTCTATCAATAAGCACTCAGGTATCAGTAATGGGAAATACGTTGAAGGCGCATGGTAACCATAGTCTAGTAACCGCTTAGCCACATCTTTAGCAGAAACCCCATGTTGTTTTAGCTCAGGTTTAAGAGTAACAATAAACTCATGAGTCGCCATACGATCTGGCAGGGACAGGCTGTATCCTAACTTTTCTAATTTACGCATTAAATAATTAGCATTAAGAGTCGATATATCTGAAACTCTGTGCATACCATCACTACCTAGTAACTTAGCATATACATAAGCACGCACTAAAATTCCAGCGTTACCCATAAATGCTGACATTCGACCTATAGAATGTGGATTAGACTTTTCATCAAGCCAATAATACTGCTGATTATAACCTACCATAGGTACAGGTAAGTATGGCAATAAGCGAGCATTAGCAGCCACCGGCCCAGAACCAGGCCCGCCACCACCATGCGGAGTAGCAAAAGTCTTATGCAGATTCATATGCATAACATCAAAACCCATATCCCCCGGGCGAACACGACCTAAGATAGCATTTAAATTAGCACCATCGTAATATAATAACCCACCGGCAGCATGCACTATTCTGGCAACTTCAGTAATATTACGTTCAAACACGCCCAAAGTAGATGGGTTGGTCAACATGATCCCCGCAGTATTAGGGCCAACTAGTTTTTTCAAAGCCTCGATATCGATATCACCATCACGCAGGGTCGGCACTTCTTTGACACTATAGCCCGACATTACAGCTGAAGCAGGATTAGTACCATGCGCAGAATCTGAGACTAACATTTCAGTCCGATGGTTATCCCCGCGATTATGATGATAAGCTTTAATCATTAATACACCAGCCAGCTCACCTTGGGCGCCAGCCATCGGTGCCAAAGATACACCAGCCATACCGGTTACTTCTTTTAAAATATTTTGTAGCTCATAGACACAACTCATATAACCCTGGCTGTGTTCTAAATCTGCTAACGGATGACGTTGTACAATGCCTGGTAACATCGCAAGCTTATGCGCAATACGTGGGTTATATTTCATCGTACAAGACCCTAACGGGTACATGTGAGTATCAATAGAAAAGTTTTTTTGTGATAACCTACTATAGTGCCTTACTACTTCAAGCTCTGACATTTCAGGTAAAACAGCAGCTTTCTTTCTTAAAAATTTTTTATCAATTTTTACTTCAACTTTATCTAAAGGCGCTTGCGCTTGAGCATATCTATTGACAGTACTTTTTTCAAAAATTAACATATTATTGCTCCTGCATAACCTTAAGAAGAGTATTATAATAATTATCTAAATCTTCGCGATCTTTGGTTTCAGTAACACATAGTAATAAACAATTATTTAGATGCTGAAAACTAGTATTAGTTAAATTTAATCCCGCAGCAATTTTCTGTTTATTTAATTTGGTTAAAATCTTATCCAATGGCTGCTCAAACTCTAAGACAACTTCATGGAAACTATCACCTACAAATTTTCTTTTAATGCCCTTAATAGAACTTAATTTATCAGCTAAGTATTGAGTATTATCATGGCAAGTTCTAGCTACACGATTTAATCCTTCAGAGCCCAATAGACTCATGTGAATACTAGCGGCTGTAACTAATAGCCCTTGGTTAGTGCATATATTAGAAGTAGCTTTTGAACGTCTAATATGTTGCTCGCGGGCCTGTAAGGTTAAAACATAGCCGGGGTTACCATCTAAATCTGTTGTGCGACCAACGATACGTCCCGGCATTTGTCGGATAAATTCTTGTTTACAGCACATAAAGCCAAAATAAGGGCCACCAGATGCCAATGGTACACCTAAGGGTTGACCTTCGCCACAGACAATATCCGCACCAAAATTATCACCACTACCCCAATTACCAGGTGCTTCTAACAAAGCTAGACTTACTGGGTTAACCACGGCAACAACCAAAGAATTTTTTGCATGCGCCCAATCAGTGATCATATCAACATCTTCTAATTGGCCAAAAAAATTAGGCTGCATAATTACTACTGCAGCAAGCTCAGTATCAGCAAAATTTTTCAATTCGGCTTGAGTAGTTGTGCCATTTTGTAAATTAAAGTCGGCCGATACTAATTCAATATTTTGATGAGAAACTATAGTTTTCGCCGTAGCTAAATAATTAGGATGAACCGCACCTAATAATAAAACAGTTTGTGTCTTTGCTTTTTTATTACTCCGCACGCTCATTAAAATAGCTTCACTTAATGCCGTTGCGCCGTCATACATAGAAGCATTTGCTGCATCCATAGCCGTAAGTTGACAAATCATCGTTTGATATTCATAAATCAACTGTAATGTGCCTTGACTTGCTTCAGCCTGATAAGGTGTATAAGCAGTCATATACTCACCACGTGAAGCTAATTCCCACACAACTGCTGGCACATGATGCTCGTAAGCACCAGCACCAATATAATTACTAACTCCATAATCTAATTCAGCTTTTTTTTGCATAATTTTACTGATACTAAGCTCATTAATGCTTCTATCAATTTTATTATGAAGATTAGTCTGCAATTCTTTAGGTATTTCAGAAAAAAGATCATCAATGCTACTTAAATTCACTGCTTGTAGCATACTAGTAATATCTTCTGCAGTGTGGGGAATGAATGGCATTTACGCCTCCTCTGCGACTTGAGATTCATATTCTACTGGGCTAAGCAAATCTGCATCATCCAAATTATCCATGCCTGATAGCTCAATTTTAAACAACCATCCAGAGTCATAGGGCTCAGAGTTAACTAATTCTGGCGTGTCGGTAAGTATTTCATTAATTTCTACTACAGTGCCTGAAACTGGGCAATAAACATCTGAAGCTGCTTTTACTGACTCTACGACACAGCATTCATCTCCTGCATTATATTCATCACCAACTTCTGGTAGATCAACATAAACTAGATCACCTAACAAAGCTTGCGCATGATCACTAATTCCACATGTCACAATATTATCTTCTTCTAACTTGACCCATTCATGCGTCTTTGAAAACTTTAAATCTTTCGGGGTTTTCACCATATCTCACCTTCTCTATTTATTTAATCTAATTATTTTAAAATATTATTTATAAACTGCTTTATTAAATCTAACAAACGGATATGTTACTATCTTAACGGGTACTAATTTATCACGAATTTGAACTTCGCAGACAGCATTGTTATCTAATGGTGCCTGGAGTTTGACTCTTGCCATCGCAATACTAAATTTTAAGGTAGGTGAGAAAGTACCACTCGTTATCACCCCTCTACCTATTTCATTATTATTGTTTTTAATAAAAACTTGCATATCGTGCCTCAACACCCCGCGCGTATCCATAATTAAACCAATCATCAATGTTTTATTATGAGAACTTTCTTCGCGTGCCTGTTGTGCTGTTATCGCTTGTCTGCCAATAAAGTCCCTTTCTGTTTTAAGATCAACTGTCCATAGTAAACCTGCATCAATTGGCGATACACTCTCGTCCATATCAGATCCATAGAGATTTAAACCAGCTTCTAATCTTAAAGTATCACGAGCACCTAATCCACAAGGAGTTACACTTTGACCTATAACATCTTGCCAAAACTTAACAGCTATACTATCCGGAATAATAATTTCTACACCATCTTCACCAGTGTAGCCCGTTCTGGCGACAAAAAATTCTTGATTATATCTAGGCTCAAAACACGTTATACTAGAAAAAGTCTTCAATGCTAATATTTTTTCTTGATTCAGTTCTGAAAAGATAGCACCTAATTTTGCTAAAGCTTGCGGGCCTTGCACAGCAATAATAGCTGTATGATTAAGTTTGCTAATTGTTACATTAAATTGTTTTTTATTAGTTTCGAGCCAAGCCAAATCTTTTTGCCAAGTACCAGCATTAACTACTAAACGGAATTTATTTTGACTATCATCAGAAGATAATTTATAAACGATTAAATCATCAATAATGCCACCAGTATGATTACACATACAAGTATATAAAGCTTTATTGTCTTTAAGCTTATCAACATCATTAGTAACTATATATTGTAAAAACGCTCTGGCGTCAGGACCAATAACATCAATCACTACCATATGGGATACATCGAATATACCCGCATCATTACGTACTGCTAAATGTTCATCAATTTGCGAACCATAATTAATTGGCATATCGTAACCGGCAAAGTCTGCTAATCTTGCACCTAATTTTCTATGCTCTTCCCAAAGAATTGTTTTATGAATTAATTTGTCAGCTGCGTTACTGGCCATTGTTTTGCCTTATTATTTTTAACTATCAAGAACCTAATCATGATAACTCTAATATTAATTAAACAAAACCTTAAATCTTAATAATTTATCCAATAAACCTTTACAAAAGTTATAATTTTCTAGAAAATTTAAAACTAATTTCTAAATAATAACTAATCAAATAACCTGCGTTTTATGAATGTATACCCTGTTAAATATGAAATTATTTCATCAAAACTCATAGAACAAAACCCTAGTGAATCAAAAATAGATTCTGTTGTTTATAAAATTACCGATGCTAATAAAGTTCCTAAAGTTGTGCTATTCACCGATAACACAGGATTGATTGACCACCTATTACAACATGGGTATATAGCCGGCAATAGTTTGACATCACAGCTAATAGCCTTTATTGGCCAAAGACGATCTAAAGAGCTACTAGCACGCTACATGTTGACTCAAAAGATTAATACTTTTAAACAAAAATTAATGGCCGAACATGAACTACTTAGTAAATTAGAATGTGATACAGCCCTTAAAGATTCGGCAGAAACTCAAAAGCTGACTAAAATCAAAAAATACTGTGCGCAATTACAAAAAAAAATAAAAAAACAGCACCTAGCCTTACAAGCCACTCAATTCAATTATGATTTAATTACAAAATTACAAAATAAAATTCTAACTCTATCAGATGAAGAAAGACAAATTCCGTTTAGTGACTTTGAAAAACAACGCCAGTTTAAAAATAAACTATCCAGGTTAATCTTAGACGCAATAAGATTAAATAAACAACACTACCAAATTTTAACACCTAATTCCCTACAAATAGTATTAAGCAATGCTATAAGCTTAGTCTACAGCTTCAAGTTTCCTACACCTAGCTCTATCTATTCAAGTAAGTCACCAACACTTGCCACACAATTTTCCTCTATCGACCAAAGTTGTCACTTTAATCTAACAAGCAGTTCAGACGAAGAAAAGAAATTTAAGAAATATATAGTAGAACCTGAAAAATACAATAAGTTTACTAATGCACTTGATCGCATTCAATTCTATTTAACCTTGAATTGCTACAAAGGCTCTGACCAAAGTCATGTTATCAAGCAAGACAAATTCGATGAGCTGCCTAAAAAATTTTTAAGTACTAACTCTATACTAAGCGATCTTTTCCAATGGGTTTATACATATAAATTTCGGATTGCAGTATTTATTGTTTTTATGGTTTTACAAAACATATATTTAATCCCAACGCTAACCCCTATTTTTATATCACTCAACTTATTTCACCTATTTGGTTTAAGCAATACACTAGTGATGTGGACAACCTTGATATCTTTAAACATTACCCTGGTAAACTCTTTATTTTCTTATAAAAAATTAGCAAAGCAATTTCATACTTGGCTGACAAGAAAATTTGCAAAATCCACTGACTTATTGGTAATCGATCCCAGTCCGAGTGAATTGATTTATCGACAATTTTTGAAGTTCCGCGAAGATTTGTATCTACGAAAAAATATAAGCCACAAACCATCTAATATATTATGGCATATCCCTTTGCTCTCACATATAGTTACTTTTATTGAAGAATTTTATGAAAAATATACTATGAATTATTTTGCTAATATTCATAGGTTCCCTCTTGGTTTTTCATTTTCTTATTTTTTGGGCAGTACACCTATCGGCAAAGCCCTAAAGTTATTAATAAACTCGTACGCGCAACTAGGACGTCGAAATGATGATAGAACCAATCTAGAAACCTTCGATAGTTATGATGGCAACCCCCATATTCCTAGTCTTACTGTAGACATTGAAACCCAAATAAATAAAGGTTACATAATTTTAAGAAGAAACTCTCTCGGACAATATGAATGCTATCGCCAAAATACTCAACATCATTATCGTATTATTAATGAAGAAGAGTTATTACAATTAGTTGCTGATATTAAAGCCAATAAGCAAGAAGATAATCACATATTTTGTTTTAATAATTTCAGATGGCAACGTTTGGATGAGTCCAATTCTCTACAGCAACTCTCAAATGCACAAAATATTACTTTACCTGATCCCGATTACTGGCAACCTGCACCAAGCTTATTTAGCCGAATATTCACCAGCTTAAAGCTTTTCATGCTCACAGGTTTAATCAAACAAATTATTATTGACAGTCTAAAATTATTATTTATACGTTTACCAGTAATTTTATTATATATACTTATTAATAAAATTATCTTAACTACGGCTTATATCGTTGTTTTTTTTATTTTGAATATCATATCTATACCTATAGGGCTTATTGGCCGTACAAGACTTCAGAAAGTTATTGTTGATGCTGGTTGCAAAATCTTCGAAATTTATTATCGACTTTATTACTCACGCTTTCATAATTACTTTGATAGATTCAATAAATATATTGAAAATATTGACTCTTACAGTTTCAGAGCTCATCAATTAGAAGCAACACTAAAAGGTTATAATACACCTGAACTCTCCTGGTTGGAAAAAAACCATCCATACTTATATAAACAAGCAAAGCGACTAGAAACTTATTTGTCAATAGCTGAAATTAACATAGACGATCTTAATAAACATTTAGACGTAGCAGGATTTAAAGAACAAACAAAGAATTTACTAGTTATATTCTATGATGAGTCTCGTAAATTTTATTACGATCAGAAATCACCCAATCCAAGACTTAGTACTGATCTATATCTTAAGTTTTTAGAACAGAAATTACAGCCAATTACCCGACAGGTGGACATTATTAAGTTTTATATTAATAGCCAGCATGTGTTTGAATGTTCTTTTGTAAAACAAAACCCTTTCGATTATATGAAAATGATTATCAAGTTAAAATCAGCTATTTATTTTTGCAGTCCTCACGCTGATCCAAAAGAAAGAGATTTCATCGATCAATTCATCAGAAACATCTCTGAACGAACAACCACTGATAGCAAGGCGAATGCTGTTGAATTAATGACTGAGCTTTTTAATTTACTTCATAACCCAAAATTATCAGATGATATCAAAAAAGATTTGGTGCAACCATGCATTAATCAATCATCTGCAGTTTATGGGAAATACCCTCTTGAGTTAATGACAAGATTAAGGGATTTTAGATCCGGTGCGACGACAAGAAGCTCAAAAATGACTGACTCTCCTCAAGCTTTACCACAGCCAAAGGTGAGACCCAGATCACTATCTATATAATTTATTTTATGAGACGCCTAAACCCTCTGAATGCGATTAAAGCTTGTTAAAACAGTCTTTAAATTCCTTAACGCCTGCTATATAGGACTTAAAGCCTAAAAATTGACTTATTACATAACGTCTAATATAATAGACTTTATGTATACTATTGCGTTATATAATAAGCATTATTATGAAAACTCCCGTTTCTTTACCCATACCTTTAATAATGACGCTTAAAAAAGTAGGTCATGACATCTACAATGCACGCCGTCGTCGTCGTATCGGTGTTACTTTAATGGCCGAACGTGCTGGTTTATCTAGGAGCACCATAGGTAAAATTGAAAAAGGTGATCCCACAACCTCGATCGGCGGCTATGCTGCTGTATTGTTCGTACTAGGTATGACAGACAGATTAGCTAATCTAGTAGATGCTATGTACGACATAACCGGACGACAACTTGTCGATGAAAAATTACCAAAAAGAATACGCCTACCGCGTAAATCAACAGTGAGCAAAAAATGAGTAGTCAGGAAGTTATAGTATCCATAATGCTTGGTAATAAAGTTATTCGTGTTGGTAAACTATGGTTCCACGAAGGACGAGGATCAAGTCGTGCTTCTTTTGAATATGATCAAGATTGGCTAAATCATCCTGAAAAATTTGCTTTAGACCCAGCGCTTAATTTAACCGAGGGTGCTTTTCATACAAAAGCTGGATCAAGTTTGTTTGGTGCAATTGGAGACTCAGCACCCGATAGATGGGGTCGTATGCTGATGCGACGAGCCCGAATAGCTGAAGATAAAACTAAAAATACAAGCCCTAGAACTTTATCAGAAATCGACTATCTGCTTGGCGTAAACGATGAGACAAGGCAAGGAGCTTTACGATTTTCGATTGCGCCTAAAGAAGATATTTTTCTTAACCATAAAAGTAAAAAAGCTATTCCTCCTCTTATTCACCTACATGAACTTCTAAGCGCCACAGAGAAATTTATTGATGATGAAGAAAGTGTTGCTGACTTAAAATTACTTCTTGCACCAGGATCATCACTCGGTGGTGCAAGACCTAAAGCCTCCGTACGAGACAAAGACGGTAGCCTTGCTATAGCAAAATTTCCAAGAAAAGATGATGAATATAATGTAGTTTTGTGGGAAGCTGTAGCCTTAACTTTAGCACAAAAAGCTAAAATAACTATTCCTAAATGGCGCGTTGAATCCATTTTAAATAAACCTGTTTTAATCATTAGTCGTTTCGACAGAAACTTACAAGAACGTATACCTTTTTTATCCAGCATGAGTATGCTAGATGCAAAAGATAATGAACACCACAGTTATTTAGAAATTGCTTATTCATTAGCTAGACTTGGAGCATCACCAACTGAAGACATGAATGAATTATGGCGTCGAATTGTATTTAACATTATGATTGCCAATACCGATGATCATTTACGTAATCATGGTTTTCTCTATGAACGCCATAAAGGCTGGAGGCTATCACCAGCTTATGATATGAACCCAACACCTGTTCATATTAAACCAAGGATTTTAACGACTGCCATAGATTTTGATGACACTGCAGCATCAATAGATACAGCTCTTAGTGTAGCAAAAGAATTTAGGCTTTCCTCAAGTCAAGCAAAAGATATATTAAAAGAAGTAGAATCTGCCGTACGAAACTGGGCAGCTGTAGCCAACAAACTAGGTTTATCAAAAGCAGAATGTGATTATATGGAGTCTGCTTTCAATTACGATTGATACTAACCATTTAAAAATACCCCGCCGCCTGCCGAGCAATCTTTTTTTTGAGTAATCCCACATTATCTATCAGATTCATCCCCAGATTCCTAAATAGCTTTACAGAAGTATGATCACTACTATATATATTTTTGAAAAAACTCATTAGATTTAAGATCAGCTGATTATGCCCTCGGCGAGCTAAATCATATTTTTTTAATACAAACTCACTATCTAGTTTATATTTTTTATCACGCGCAAAAATTAAAGTCTGTGCTAAAACTTCAGCATCATAAATACCCAAGTTCAATCCCTGTCCTGCTAACGGGTGAATCGTATGTGCAGCATCCCCTATCAATACACAGCCATTATTATAGTATTGACCCACATGACGTTTTATTAATGGGAAACTAACCCGCGTATCACAATCTATAAGATTAAATTTATTAGCAGTCAAAGCATTAAGCTTATCTATAAATAATTGTTTATCACAATCCTGCCAATGTTCAGCATCTTGTTCAGGCTGACTCCAGACGATAGAAAAAGTATGCTTATCCTGCCAGTTCATCCATGGCAAAAAGGCTATGGGACCTGTTGGTAAAAATAGTTGATACGCCGTAGAATCAGTAACTTGTTTAGTATAAACATTGGTAACTAAAGCACTATGATTATATGGCTCTGTATCGCAAGCAAAATTAAAATAATCTCGTAACCAAGAATTAGCACCATCAGCGCCTATTAGTAAATTACATGTATAGATACCAGCCTCTTGATTACTTAAAAATAAATTGATTTCTGTATGATTAACTAATTTAACAATACTGCTGATCTTACAAGATCTAATGACTTTAATATTCTGATGCAAATATATTTTTTGATCTAACAACTCTTGTAGGAAATCATTTTCAACTAATTTACCTAAACAGTTTTTACCTATAGAAAGACTATCAAAATTCATTTCGCCAGGACCATTCGCATCCCATATATGCATTTTATCAACAAGCCCTGATCTTTTGTCTAAACCTTTATCAATACCAAATTGAGCTAATATTTCTGTTGAACGCAAAGTCAGCAATGACATTCTAAGACTTGGCGGCAAGTTATTTAAATCTTGATCCCCTAAATATTTAAGCTGGGCTTTCGGCTGTGAATCTAATAATAAAACTGTAAAACCTGCTTCTGCTAACAATAAGCCTTGGATACTCCCAACCAAACCAGAGCCAACAACAATTACATCATATTGCATCATACATTCAAACCCATACTTTGATCGGCTATTAGATTAGTTAATAAATTACTATGATTACAAAAGGCCATGCCTATCTTTCTGCCTACTTTAAGAAATTTATTCTGAGTCGAAAATAATCCTAATAAATGATGCGTGCTATTTTGTAAATTGTGATGATCATCCGTTCTTAAATTTTCATAATTTTCGAATATTTGTTCAATAATATCACCAGCAAAATTAGTGCTTATTAAGCCTTGGATATTATCTGCTAACAATTTACTAAAGCATTTTACATCACGTAATCCTAGATTGAATCCCTGCCCACCCACGGGATGTATATGATTAGCTGCATTGCCTAATAATAGAACTCGTTTTTTAAATAATTGATCACTCGTAACTCGCCATAGCGGAAAAAACTGTAATTCACCAATGTCTAAAAACTTACCTAGTTTATAACCAAAGAGTTTTTGCAGTTTGGACAAAATTTGTGATTTAGATAAAGATTTCACATACTCTAATCGATCATTAGGCCAGGGCCAAACAACACCGCTAAAATAAGTTGCCTGATCTAGTGATGTTCTAGGTAGCAACGCACACGGGCCTTGTTCAGAAAATCTTTCATAAGCAGTATTTTTATTAGCCAACTCATGAGTAACATTAGCTATAACAGCCGTTTGTTTATAATCATATTGTTGATAACTTATTTTAAGCAAATCTCGAATATATGATCTACCACCATCAGCACCAATAATAATTTTTCCAGATATAGTCTTTGATTGATCAGCTTCATTAGTTAATATTAAATCTGCTCTATTTTCATAAAAAACCAGATCATCAACTTTATATGGACTAATGATATCTACTTTATGATCATAACTTGTTAGACTACTTAAGCATTGCCAAATTGTCTGATTTAATACATCAATATTTACCACATATCCCAAGCCATCAACTTGCAGCTTTCGACTATCTAAAAATACTTTACTAAAGCTGCCCTGTTCAGAAACAATAATCTTATTAATTAATGTAGTAAGATTTTGCAATTGCTCCCAAACACCCAGCTGTTGATAATATAGCTTTGAACCTAAATTTAATACTAAAGAACGTTGATCGAGTATGCTAGACTGATTGTTAATATTAGTACTATTTTGGCTATAACCCTGTATATTCTTTGGTTCTATAAGAGCAATTTTTAAAGCTCTAGGAGCATTTATAGTTTTTAATGCTAGCAACAAACTAGCACCTATCAGCCCGCCGCCAACAATAACCAGATCATAGGACGCTGCGCTCTCCAAGTTTTTGACTTGTGTTTGGAAAAGATTTGTTATATTACTCATTCATTAATCTTTCAATTTCTGCAACTTGCTTAGGCACATCACAGGTCAATATTTCATGTCCATCCTCGGTGACTAAAACATCATCTTCAATTCTTACACCAATATTCCACCACTTAGGATCAACGCCAGGCATATTTGCTTTTATATAAATCCCTGGCTCAATCGTTAATACCATACCTGGTTGTAATAAACACCATTCATTTTTAATTTTGTATTTACCGACATCGTGAACATCAAGACCTAAAAAGTGTCCACTCTTGTGCATATAAAATGGCTTATAAGCTTCAGCTAAAATTAAATATTTCAGGGTTAATCCGTTAGATTTAATTAAACCCAGATCAACTAACCCTTGCGTTATTATCTCTAAAATAACTTCTTGCGCTTTATCCCAAGAATTACCTGGCTTAACTTGTTCAATGGCAGCTAATTGGGCCTGTAAGACTAGATTGTAAATTTGTTTTTGCTCTTCAGTAAACTTACCATTAGCTGGAAATGTTCTTGTTATATCTGCTGCATAATATTCATACTCACCACCAGCATCAATCAACACTAAGCCATTTTTATCAATTTTTTGGTTATTAGAATTGTAATGTAGCGTACATGTATTAGCACCGCTGCCTACTATAGATGTATAAGCTACTTCTCTTAAGCCATTACGGATACATTCATAACGAAACTCTGCTTCTAATTCATATTCCCATGTACAATATTTAGCTTTTTTCATCGCGCGACAATGTGCTGCTGCAGAGACTTGGGCAGCCTTTCGCATAATGTCTTTTTCTAATTCATCTTTAATAGAGCGCAAATCAAATAATAAATCATCTAGATTAACAATTTCATGTGGTCCATCAATGCCTTTACGATGCATCATGCGCAATTTTTGCAACCATGTAATCAACAAGCCATCATAACGCTGATTAGCCCCAAGATTGTAATAAACTTTATCTTTACCCTGCAGTAGTTCTGACATAATAACTTGCAGATTATTAATATCATAGACTAAATCTGCTTGATAAATATCTTTTGCTCCAGCAAAACCAGCCATACTGCCGTCCCATTGTTCTTTTTCTGGATCGCTAGGGCGCACAAACAAAATAAACTGTGTATCATTGTCAGTTTTTAATAACACAGCCAAACTGTTAGGCTCATCAAAACCCGTCAAGTAATAAAAGTTGCTATCCTGCCTGAAGCTATAGTGTCCGTCACCAGTACGAATAATTTCATCATTACTTGGGATAAGAACTACTGAGTTTTTGCTAACCCGATTAAATAATCTCTTACGTCTTTCTGCGTAAAATTTAGCATGTTCTTTATTCATTATAATTCCCTCTATAATTTATTCATGATTTCAAATAATTCTTGGTCATAGATTTGACGAAGTTGAAGCTCATTTCTGGATAATCTATTAGAAAACCCGCCCAAACTGGTAAATTATCTTTTATTTTTTTAACTATACCAGCAAAGCCAATTTTTTTCTCTACCCAACTTGCAGTATAAGGCTTAGCAGCTGACCAAAGATCTAACTCAGGATCTAATTGACGAGCCATACTCTCAACATTAATTAATGCTTTTTTAAATAACAATAATTGCGGCTGGATTTGTAAATTAAATTCTTTAGCCACTTCAAACAAACTAGTGAACATTTCCCCAAATGAAAGTTCGCTAATGTTTCTTTCTAAGATAGGTTCACTTACCGTACGAATTGCCGTTTCAAAAACATCCACTCGGGTGTCACTCGGCACCCAACCAGATTCAATATGTAATTCAGCTATTTTTCTATAATCACGGTTAATAAAGGCCCAAAGATTACAAGCTAAAAAATATTGTTCTTTAGGACCCAACGTACCCATAATTCCAAAATCAACAGCATAGAAACTTGGGTTACTTGCGCTAAATGGCGGGTTTATATTAACGAATATATTCCCTGGGTGCATATCACCATGAAATAAACAGTGCTCGAATACTTGTGTAAAAAATAATTCCACGCCTTTTTTAGCTAGTAGTTTCAAATCAACATTATGTTTTTTTAACTCTTCAATATTATTGATGGAAATACCATAAATGCGTTCTAGTACTAAAATATTTCTACTACAGTATTCCCAATGAACTTTTGGAATATAAATTAATTTACTATCCGAATAAGTGCGTTTCAATTGTGATGCATTTGCGGCTTCTCTTAATAAATCTTGTTCATCTGTTAATACCCGCTCTAATTCATTAAGCTGTTCTGATGGATTAACTCGGTTTAGATCGGGATAAAATAGACTAATTATTTTTATAAGAAACTTTAAAAGCTTTAGATCTACTGCAATAGTTTTTTTTAAGTCTGGGCGAAGGATTTTTATAACAACGTCATTATCAGCGAGTTTTGCTGTATGCACCTGCGCGACAGAAGCTGCAGCAAGCGGAACATCACAAAACTCAGTAAATATTTGATCAAATTCTTTACCAAAATCTTCTTTTATTTTTGCTTTGACCACACTTGCATCAAACGGTTTGACATCTTCTTGTAGCTTACGCAATTCTGCTGTTATTTCGACTGGCAACAAGTCAAATCTAGTTGCCAATATTTGTCCCAGCTTGATAAACAAAACACCTAAATCCTCGAAGCCGCATCTTAAATTACAACCGGCTTTAGCTAAGTCACTTTTTTTTGCAGACTTGTCAGCAATAGTTCTAACCGACCAAAACAATCTATGTTTATAAATTACTTTTAGTATTTTTGAAAATCTCTGTATTTCTGCAATCATTTTAGCAACCAATTTTACTTTAAGTTTTTTACTCTAGCAGATAATCTTTCAACATCATCACGCAGTCTATCCACACTTTGACAAAAGTTTTCTAATTCAGGTTTAGCGACCAATAACTGAGTTTCTAGCTGTAAGAAATCAGTAACCTGCTGTGCGAGCTCTTCTCTTCTTATCTTTAATACTGAAAAAAAATGGTCTAAAAAGCCAACAACCTGCCATGAGAAAACATCTGAAGTAAGTCCAGCAAGCTTCGCCTGCAGTATTTCTTTAAAGTTTACTTCTGTTTTATCAACCAATCTTTGGATATCTATAGCTAGATTCAAATTACCATTAAATTCTATATCATTAGCTCTAACTGCTTGCTCTAAATCAGTATTAGTTAATTTTATTTTAAGTAAATTAATAGGGGAAACTGTAATAGTAAGATCAGGGTTTTGTTCACCCTGTGCATTTTCAGACGCTTGTATTAACAACTTGCCTTGTTGAAAGCGCACTAGATACGATAAGAAAAAATGCTTAATTATTATTTTTATTACTTTATTATCAAGCTTCAATAATTGTTTAGCAATGTTGCTGTCAGCCTCAATCAGATCGCTTATAGTATTGTTGCATGCACGAGTAATATTTAATAATACAGCTTCTTCGATAAGAGCTATCATTTATAACCTCTATGAAGTGCAACTATACCTCCATGGAAATTATTATATTGGCAACGAGCAAAACCAGCATCAAGGAACATTTGTTTGAGTTTTTCTTGATCAGGGTGCATTCGTATAGACTCAACTAAATATTGATAATGTTCTTTTTTGCCAGTAACAAACTCACCCACAACAGGAATAATATTAAACGAATAAGCGTCATACAGCTTTTCTAAAAAAGCATATTTAGGCTTAGAAAACTCTAGAACAAATAATTGCCCTCCTGGCTTTAAAACTCGACAAATCTCATTAAGCGCTAACTGTTTTTCTGTGACATTACGTAACCCAAAAGCCATCGTAACCAAATCAAAGCTATTATCCTCAAATGGTAAACATTGTGCATTAGCTTGGATGTATTCTATATTTTGTAATAAGTTACAATCGATTAATTTATCACGACCGCAACGCAGCATCGAATTATTGATGTCTGATAAAACTATTTTGCCTTGTTCATTAATTTTATTGGCTAATATTTTAGTTAGATCGCCTGTGCCGCCTGCTAGATCCAGAATATAACTATTAGATTTTACATCAGCAAGATAACAGGTTAACCATTTCCAAATCCTATGCAAACCAAAAGACATGAGATCATTCATGATGTCATATTTTTGAGCGACATCATGAAAAACAGTCGCTACCATTTCTTGTTTTTTACTAGTTTCCACCTCTTGGTAACCAAAAGATGTAGTTTCTTTTTGCTGCTGTGAACTCATGATTATTACAGTATATATCTAGTTAGATCTTCATCTTTTGTTATATCAACAAAATGCTTACTGACAAACGTTTCATCAATAATTACGTTAGTGCCACCTCTGTCGGATGCATTATATGATAATTCATCAAATAACCGTTCCATGACGGTAGAAAGCCTTCTTGCCCCAATATTTTCTGTCCGTTCATTAACTTGCCAAGCAATCTCAGCAATTTTTTTAATGCCATCTTCAGTAAAATCTACAGTAACGCCTTCGGTAGCTAGTAAGGCACTATATTGCTTTGTGAGTGATGCACTCGTGTCATGTAAAATTCTAACAAAGTCATCGGTAGTTAAATTTTGTAATTCTACTCTTATTGGCAGACGACCTTGTAATTCTGGTATTAAGTCTGATGGTTTTGACATCATAAAAGCACCAGAGGCAATAAATAATATATGATCTGTACGCACTGAGCCGTATTTAGTATTGACTGTAGACCCCTCTATAATTGGTAACAAATCACGCTGCACTCCTTCTCGAGATATTTCTGCGCTAGAACTGGTACCCTGCCTTGAACAAATCTTATCTATTTCATCAATAAAGATAATACCATTTTGTTCAGCATTATAAACGGCGTTATTTTTTATATCTTCTTCATTAATTAATTTAGCTGATTCTTCTTCAATAAGCTTTTTGCGAGCAAGCCCTATAGGCATTTTTCTTTTTTGTTTGCGATCGCCTGTTATATTTTGAAATAAACCCTGCAATTGATTAGTCATATCTTCCATGCCAGGAGGCGCCATTATTTCAACATGTTTACCGCTAACTGCTATATCGATCTCAATTTCTTTATCATCTAAATCGCCATTAGCTAATCTTTTGCGGTATTCTTGGCGAGCAGCTGATTCAGTTTTTTTCTCTATTTCTTCAATTTGATCAGGTTTATGTACGCTGCGAGCTGGTGGTAATAAAGCGTCTAGTAACCTATCATCCGCCGCTTCTTCGGCTCTATATTTTACTTTTTCGATTTCAAACTCACGAGTCATCTTAACTGAAGCATCGACAAGTTCACGCACCATTTGTTCGACATCCCGGCCAACATAGCCAACTTCAGTAAATTTAGTAGCTTCAACTTTAATAAATGGTGCACGAGCTAATGCCGCTAAACGTCTGGCTATTTCAGTTTTACCTACACCTGTAGGTCCAATCATAAGAATATTTTTAGGAGTGATCTCTTGTCTTAGCTTTTTATCAACTTGCAGTCTGCGCCATCTATTTCTTAAGGCTACGGCAACTGCGCGCTTAGCATCATTCTGGCCTACAATATTTTTATCTAATGCCTCAACTATTTCTCTTGGTGTCATTGCCGACATACTACTACCACCTATCAATTACTTAATATTTTACTCAATATTTTCAATCGTCAAAAAGTTATTAGTATAAACGCAAATTTCTGCGGCAATCTCTAAACTTTTTTTCACTATATCTTCCGGTGATAAATCAGTATTTTCTTTTAATGCTTTGGCTGCCGATTTAGCGAACATACCACCTGATCCGATAGCCATAATGCCATCTTCAGGTTCAATAACATCACCGTTACCACTAATAATTAAACTATCTGTCTTATTAGCTACAACTAATAGAGCTTCTAGTTTTCTTAAGAATTTATCAGTGCGCCAGTCTTTTGCTAATTCAACTGCAGCACGAACTAAATGACCTTGGTGCTTTTCTAATTTTGCTTCAAAACGTTCGAATAAAGTAAATGCATCAGCTGTACCACCAGCAAATCCAGCGATAACTTTTTCTTTATATAATCTTCTGACCTTACGGGCATTGCCCTTCATAACTGTTGAGCCTAAGGAGACTTGTCCATCGCCACCAATAGACACAATATTCCCCCTGCGTACGGATAAAATGGTTGTACCACGATATTGTTCCACGTAAATCCCCCGATAAACTTTAAAGATTTGAGCATCAAGTATTGTCTGATAATATTATCGAATCAATTTGATGTACTTTTAGTTGAGAATGAAGATTCATGGCTAATTCAATATTATTAATTTTATTGCTTTTAACACGGTGCCATGTTTCACCACTCGGTAGTAATACCGTCTGTATGATAACATCAAAACCAGATAATGTTAATTTTGCCTTCAAACTCTGTGCATCTTTCAGGTTTTTAAAAGAAGCTAATTGTAAGAAATAGCTATTGCCTTGAGGCTGGTTAGAGACTGTGCCAGCAGATTTATCTGCTTTTACAAGCTTAAGAGGCGGTGTATCACCATTTAATATACTAGCAACTTTTAATTCTTCATCAGTTTTTGCTACTTCTTTAACTGGTTCTTTAATTGATTCTTTAACCGGCGCTTTGACTGGCTCGTAAGAACCTTTATCTGATACCACCATTTTTGGTAATGTATGATAAAACTCAAATTTCGGTACCTTTTTTTCTGCCCTTAATTCACGTTCTATATTATTCCTTGTTTTTTTAGGAACTTTTAGAGTTTTTTCAGCTGTGGCAACTTGCGGCTCTGGCTGGAATAAATCATTTGTAAGATTTTTAAAATCTTCTAAATAGATCACTGAACCTAAAAATACTAAACCAACTGCAGAAACCATCAAAAACATTGGGTTAGATAAAAGACTTTTACGACCCGAACGATTTGACCTTACAATTTTGGCAAATGATCGATCTGAATCATCATATTTACTATATTCTGCACGTCTACCAACTTTGCGACGTTTTTTTTTTGCATAGTCCTTCATGGCCATAATATTACCCTACATTTTCTCCGGACTAGATATGCCTAGCAAACTTAAAGCATTCTGGATTATTTGTTTGACTGCTAAAATTAGACATATTCTAGCGTTTCTTATCTCACTGTCGTTTACAATAATGGGGTGGGCATTATAGTATTTATGAAATAAATTAGCTAAATCTTTTAAATATTGTACTACACGATGTGGTTCATAGGCTAGGGCTGCAGTTTGAATCATATCAATATAATTACCCAGATGTTTTAGTAGTTCGACTTCAGATGGTTGGTCTAGAACATTAAGTTTTGACGATAGCTCTTGCAAGGAGCTATGTTTAAATTCATAGCCCTTTTCTGTCAATTGCCGAGTAATACTACATATTCTCGCATGCGCATACTGAATATAATAAACTGGATTATCATTTGACTGAGATTTTGCTAGATCAATATCAAAATCCATTAATTGATCAACCTTACGCGCCACATAAAAAAATCTAGTAGCATCATTACCAACTTCATTACGTAATTCTCTTAAAGTAACAAAGCTACCCGTTCTAGTCGACATAGGAACTTTAACTGTACCACGATATAAATCAACGAATTGAACTAATTTGGTAATAAATTTTTCATCTGGTTTATCAAAAGCTCGTAAGCAAGCGCGTAAGCGTGGAATATAACCATGATGATCAGAACCTAATATATCAATAACTGTATCAAAGCCGCGATCAAGTTTGCTCAAATGATAGGCTATATCAGGCGCGTAATAAGTATTTTGACCATTTGAACGAATAAGTACGCGATCTTTTTCATCACCAAATTGACTAGTCTTAAACCAAATAGCGCCGTCTTTTTCATACAAGTAATCTTTAGCTCGTAACGCCTCTATCGCTCTTGGCACTGCTCCACTCTCCACCATCTTACGTTCAGAGTACCATTCGTCAAACACCACGCCAAACTCAGCTAAATCAGCTTTCATATCAGCTATAATGCTCGTACAGGCAAAATCTTGGCATTTCAAAAAACTTTCTTCACTAATTGTCGTTTTAAGATGCTCGATACACTGATCGATATAAGCATCTCCCGACTCATCATTATCAGCAAGTGCAATTGTTTCTATCTTCGCTCGATAACCATCTATGAACGCCTGAGTGGCAAATTGCTGATCATACTGTTTATATAAATCTTGGGCGATATCTTTTATGTATTCGCCTTGGTAGCACTTACCTGGGAAAGTTAAACTTGCTTGATTTTGACTAATTATTTCAATATATCTTAACCAAGTACTTAAAGTTAAAATCTGTACCTGGCGACCAGCGTCATTGATATAGTATTCTCGGTGGACTTTATAACCAACATGCTCCAATAAATTAGCAACGCAAGATCCATAAGCCCCATGACGACCATGGCCAACGTGTAAAGGGCCTGTGGGGTTAGATGATACGAACTCTAAATGCACTTTTTGTTGCTTACCCAGATCTGATTTACCATACTCTTGTTTATACTGATGGATATCGGCAACTACCGCATGATAAACGCTAGGTGCAAGAAAAAAGTTGATAAACCCGGGCCCTGCAATCTCAATTTTCTCAATCTGCTTATGCTGCTTTAAGCTTTCCATAAGTTTTTCAGCTAAAGCTCTTGGGTTGGTTTTTACTAATTTTGCCGCCATCAGGCCAAAATTGGTTGCATAATCACCGTGGCTGGAATCTTTTGTCGACTCAACTACGACTTCTGGTAATGTAACATCCTTATTTGGCAAAATACCCTTTTCCTGAAGCTCGCTAATTGCTTGCTCCACCCAAATTTTTATCATTTGCCGAATAATCATCATTTTATTTACTCACATCTTAAATATTATGAATATTGGATGCTTGCGCAAATCAATATTTTTGCTAATTTAGCATTTTTTTAAACATATTTGTACTAGTATATCTCTTGAGGGTCGATGTCTATCGACCAACGAACCGAGCCCGACTTAACATCGCTCATAATAGTAAAAAACTGGCTTAATATAGTATGCAAATATGCTCTTTTTTTACAAGATATCAACAATTGGCCCCTGAATAACCCTGCCTTTTTTATTCTAGGCGCTAGAATAGGGCCCGATACTTTAAGCAGTCCAGCATTAATTTTATTACCTGAACTTGCAACCACCTCATTGAAAGTTTTTTTTAACAACGTCAGGAAATCCAACGTGTTATTAATATTGTAACTCTCTGCCCGCAACAAAGCCCAATGATTAGCTGGGGGCAAATCAGCCTGCGTACGGATACGATACAAATCTTCAGCAATCTGCCAATAATCTTTATGAAGGATATCTTGTAACAACTGATGCTCTGGTTGCATGGTTTGAATAATCACTTCGCTTTCAATATTACTTCTACCGGCTCGACCACTAACCTGTAATAACAATTGCGTCAAACGCTCTGGCGCTCGAAAGTCTGTGCTAAATAAACTATTATCACAACCTAAAACACCGACTAATGATACATTAGGAAAATGATGCCCTTTTGCCAGCATTTGCGTACCAATTAAAATATTAGCTTCATGCAGATTAATTTTATCTAAAACATTATCTAAATCTTTTTTATTTTTAATAACATCTCTATCTACCCGTACGCATACATACTCTTTAAATATATCACTAATGTATTCCTCGATTTGTTCAGTACCCACTCCATAAGTAACCAAGTCTGCATTATGACAATCCGGACAAGTTTTAATATACTGTTTTTGGCTACTACAATAATGACAGATCATCAAATTATTATGCTTGTGTGCTGTATAATAAACATTACAACGCGGGCACATAGCGCCCCAATCACAACTTGAACACTTGATAACTGGCGCATAGCCACGGCGATTTAAAAATAGTAACACCTGCTGTTTGGCCTGCAGTCTTTGTTTCATCAATTGAATTAAATCATCAGATAAACCACAGGTTAATTTTTTTTGCTTAATATTTAATAATTTTATTTTTGGTAATGAAGCTTCACCCGCTCGTTGCTTAATGGTAAGTAACTCATATTTTTGCGTAATAGCATTCGCTACACTTTCTATAGATGGTGTAGCTGACCCCAATATAATAGGTACATTAAGTTTTTGCGCACGAATGATTGCTAAATCACGGGCGTTATACCTAAACCCTTCTTGCTGCTTAAAAGACTGATCATGCTCTTCATCAATAATAATCAGCCCTAGTTTTTGAATAGGTGTGAATACAGCTGATCTTGTGCCTATAATAATTTTAGCGCTGTTATCACGAGCAGCTAACCAGTCCTTGGTTTTTGTGTTACCGCTAATTTTTGAATGAATTACTGCTATTTTAGTATTGAATCTCTGTTTAAATCTTTCAATGGTCTGCGGTGTAAGTGATATCTCTGGTACTAATATTAATACCTGTTTTTCCTGTTGCAAAGCCTCAACAATTAAATGCATGTAAACTTCAGTTTTTCCACTACCCGTAATACCATATAATAAAAAACATTTAAATTTATTAAAGTAACTGGTCTGCTCTAGAACAGTATCTACACATATTTTTTGTTCTTGATTTAATAACAATAAATCTTGTTTTAAATATACTTGCTTATCTTCGTCATCTTTTAATGGCGATTCTTTTACATACACCCATTTTTGGGCAATCAAAGCATCAACGGTACGTTGCTTTACTCCAAGCTTATCTAAAGCAAATAAACTTACGCCGTGCGATGATTGGGCTAATAATTCAAATAACTTTTCTTGAGTTTTAGAAATCTTCTTAGAATTTTTTAATTGATTATAATCTGTGTTTAGAAAAACAATTTTATTAGTATATTTATCTAAACTCTCACCTTGCCTTATCAATTTTGGTAAACAAGAAAAATACACTCCGCCCACTGGATATTGATAGTATTCAGACGCAAATTCAACAAGCTCAACAATATTGTCAGTTAAAATATTATCTTTATCTATAATTTCTGTGACTTTTTTTAATTCAAATTTTTCATTGTCTTTACTTATGCTAGGCGGGTTCTTTAAAATACGAGAAACTATCCCTATCATGTTACGCTTACCAAATGGGACTGACACTCTTGCGCCAACGTGATAATCTTGCCATGTTGTGTTTTGTTGAGGAAGGTAAGTAAAGCTATGACGAATGGGAACCGGTAGAGCTACTTGCAAATAAAATGGGGCAGTTTTGACAAATTTCACTAAAACTTACTCAAAAAAAAAAGATCTCATTTGCTATTTATCTACTGATCTAATGACCGGTGATAGCTGATAGCCTATGAGATCTCAAAAAAGAATTACCAAGAAATTATGAAAATAATTTTAAAATTATTTTTCAGACTTACGCCATTCCTTGTCATTACCATCTCGTTCTGAATCATAATCAGCTAGCTTATCAAGCTTTGAAAAAACGCTGTTGTTTTGATCAAACTTAGTCCAAGTATTATCTTTTTCTAAGTTCAAATTTACATTTGATTTAGCAGCTTTATTGTTTTTATTAGTCTGGTTAGCTTGATTAACTTGATTATTTTGGACCGCAACGCTAGCTTTGTTGCTTGTACCAACAACACCAGCTACTTTAGTTTGGTTATTTTTATTAACGTTCGTGTTAGCAGCTTTTGGAGCAGTTACTTGCTTACCAACATGAGCATTTTGTTGATCCCAAGTAGTATTCAATTGTTTAAAGTTCTTTTCTAAATGCACCATTTTATCCAAGTGGTTTTGCATTTTCGCATGTTCTGAAGAAGCATTGTTAAATAAATTATGCAGTTTATCATGAACAGTTGTCGCTAATTTTACTTTGTTCTTAGCTGAGGCAAGTTGTTTAGCAACGGCTTTGTTTGGTTTGTCTCTGTGTTTTTGTTCTATTTTATCAAACTTTTCTTGTTCAGTTTTTAATTTTTTTTGTGCGTTAGCATGCTGTTGCTTTAATTGCGCAGCTTTCTTAGTCATTGGCGCAAGTAATTTTTTGGTTTCTGCTTGCGCTGTTTGGTACGCTTGAGCTAACTTAAGTCCTGGTAAACCAGCTGGTTTTTTACTTGTTGATTTTTTTACTACTTTCACTTTCTTAGCAGTAGTTTTTTTCATATTTGATTTCTTTGTAACTGCTTTTTTAACAACAGTTTTTTTCGCTACTGACTTTTTTGCTACCGGCTTCTTAGCAGCAGATTTCTTTTTTGATGTAACTTTCTTTACTGTGGCTTTTTTAGCTACAGGTTTTTTTTTTGTTTTGCTAGCTTTAACTGACATGGTGGTCTCCGTATACAAAATTTTTATAGGCGATAATAATATAGCTTATTGCAAGGCAATAATAAATGCAAATGCATATATGCATTATCTTAAATTAATTCTCAGAAGATTAAAAACAAAAACTAATTTTTTTCTGCTAATAATCAACTAAACTTTAAGTTATAACATATAATAGTAATTTTTGTAAGTACACTAAAAAACTACTTGATGCTTTGAAGTAACTATAAATAGTAACATATAAAAAAAATAATCAAAAAAATAATAAATATAATAAATATGAATCTTTATCGACGCTTGCCTGTAACTTTTATTCTTCTAGTTTTACTAACTCCCTACTTTGCCTATAGTGCTTCATGGTTAAAAAATTTTGAAGCTGATGTCTCTCCCATTTTTAAAGGTTCACCCGATATAGATAACAGTTCAGCAATCTATGGTGGCCGCATCGGTGTAGCTAATTATTTTTACAGTAACTCAACCAAATTTGGTCACCTCGAAGCTGGCTTAGATGGCAGTGTACTGTATTTGAAGACCTCACAACGTGCTGACGGTCAAAATTACTCCAAATCGATAGCTATATTGTCACCAGCTGTAGTCGCTAGATGGTATCCAGTAAAATGGAATTCTGTAGCTCCCTTTATACAAGCAGGAGTTGGCCCGAGCTATATGACCAATAATGATTTTGAGGGTCGTAAATTAGGAAAACACTTTGTATTTCAAGACATATTTAGTATGGGCTTAAAAACTATAAACCCGAATAATAATAATGAACTATTATTCGGGGTTTACGTTATTCATTATTCTAATGCTGGATTACATAAAAATAATAGAGGTATTACCTTACCTATTTCTGCTAGATTTGGCTATCGATTCTAGTTGATTATTTAATCAATTTAACGTCAAGCCGCTGGCCACCACCTAATTGATAAGTTACAAGTATATCATCTTGTTCCAAGCTATCTACTTTGACATTAACTAATCTAATTACACATGATGTTGGTCCATCTTTTTTGCTACCATCTTGCAAAGCAACATTCTTATCACCAACAGCTAAATTGGTTGCTGTTGTTGGAGCACACTCAATGGCATCAGCTGGTAATTTATCAAATTGAGCTCCAGATTTTTGATTTAGCGATACATTACTCACATAAAATGGATCTAACGAAGCAGATTGTCCTGCCGTAGTTATATTAATCATGTCGCACTTACCCTGTGGACATCTTACTTTATAAGTACAAACCTTGGTCTTAGGAGTGTATTCTATACTACCCATTGATAACTCTGGGTTTGTTTGGTTTTTACACCACCAAGGGGCTTGCGCAAATACTAAATTACAAAAGAAAACAGTAATTATAAAAACCCATGACTTTAATTTGCTATCCATGCTATCGCCTTATTTAACATAATAATTTATTTGCTGGTTATTCAATATTTGCTAGATCTAGATGAAATATTGACAGCTCTAGTATAGCTTCTATATTCAATCTCTAAAACCTACGAACATAAAAAAAGCCACAAATGTGGCTTTTTTTATTTCACTATTCAGTAAAAATCCATTAAGCGTCAGGCGCTTTTTTTGATTTAGTGACACCAAACATTGAGAATTTTTTCTTGAATAAATCAACACGACCTGCTGTATCGATAACTTTCTGGTTACCAGTATAGAAAGGGTGACAGCTTGAGCAAACGTCAAGATGAAGATCTTTAGATCTTTCAGCGATTGTCGATTTAGTTACAAATTTGTTACCGCACGAACATGTAACATTGATTTCTTCGTATGTTGGATGGATGTTAGCCTTCATTATTTACCCCATGAGCTTTCAGAATTAGTTAATCAACTGTCTACTATCATTAACAGACGCTAATTATTTCTTGAAATATAAAACAAGCATAATACTGAATCTGCTAAGCAAAAGCAATAGATTAACTTAGACGCTCGCTTAAATTACAGGCTAATCTCTTGTTTTTGCCCACTTACCACCCCACCGCGGCAAACCCACATAGTCTTAGTCTCAGGAATTAGCAAAACTGTAGCTAAAGTCGCAAACTCACTATACTTGCCTTCATAGTCTTCATTGCAAATAGCAGCGCCGGACTCATTACGGCAATCATCAGCAAGGACCTTATTCCACAACTCATTGGCAGTCCATTGGGTCTTGGTCACCAAAAAGCCTAAAGCTCGACTGTATCTATATATGCTATTACGCAGCCGTTGCTCTGGACTATACATCTGGTAACTTGCCATAGCCTCTGTGTAATTATTAGTTTTAACCAACGGAAAATGTTCAAGTTTATAATTTAAATAATGAGTAGAGCTAGCTTCAATAAGATTGCCATTATTCACTCCTGCGCACAAAAAGCTATGCCCGGACATTTTTTTGGTAGCAATTATGTCTTTTACCATAGGTTCGTAGTTACTCGCCATCAAAGCTTTATTAATAGTCGCTAAATAATTAATGCCTAATTCACAATCATTAGCCATTAAATTAGTTGTGCCAATGGCTAATTGATACTCATTGAAACCGATTAATGCCTGGCAACCCATCGTGGTCAAATAAACCATTTTTGGACCATTATCAGGATATTTTTTGACTATAACTAAATAGTCCATCGCTTCTACCGACATATCCCAAGTTTGACCAATCATAATCTGCTTCTCAACAGTCATGGTTTTATCAATAATAAATCCTGTACAACCATCAAATCGAATTTCTGGATCATTAAATCCTTTTAGTTTACAAATATAATCCCGTAAATCAGTATAGCTGTTGACTAGTAATAATAATTCTTGCGAAAGCTCTGCACCTTTTGCTATGCCAACAAACTCATCCCAGCTATTTTTGTCATAACTTTGGTGAATCGGTAGAAATTCTTTGGCTATTTCTAAAATTTGTTGTTGACTGACATTAACTTTGCCGTACTTTTTAACAAAATTAATTATTCTTGTCATCCGCGTTTCTGCGAATCGTTTGATTTCGTTTTTATATTTAACACCAAACTGCTCGCCTATAGATTTATAACTACCGCTAAGCTCAATAACTGGAATAAGTGGCAACATAGCTAGTCTTAATTTTTGATATAATATAAAATAACAATATAACAGATCTTAAGTAAAATTGTCAGAACTATAAGAACCATGTCTAATTCCAAAAATATTGACTCTATATGGCGGAAAATTAAAAATTTTTTTAATAACTTGTCAAAAGATTCTAATAATTCTGATGATTCTGGAAGTGCTGGTGAAAGCGGTAAGGGCGGAAGAGGTGGACAGACTGGAAAACTACAAGGCCAAGGCTTTATTGATCCAAAGGCAGCTACACATGTAAAAGATCCAGAAACTATTTTATACAATGAACTTAAAAAAGATCCTGCCGCCATGCAGGCACTTAAAAAATTAACTAATGGTCAAATTTCTGTATCTGAAATACCATCTAGTTTTGAGATTATAAAAAATAGTGTTGAAGCTTTACAGAGCATTGCCGACTCACCATTTGCCCCACCTGAAGCAAAAGCCCGTGCGCGCAATGAACTTGCTTTAAAACGACTCAAAAAATACCAAGAACAACAAGGCTTGGGACCAGAATCTTACAAACCAGGCAATAGACCTAATGGTTCACCTGGAAGGTAAGCTTTAAGTGACACGCTAAACAGATAAAATACTACCGCATTTTACTCAAGCCACTGCCTAAATTTAATATAATACTTCGAAAAAGTACCAAACAATTTAGGCTCATAAAGTTTATCTACAGCTCTTTTGTGCATTTGCGACCATGACGGATAAGCAAAAATGCTATCTTTTATTCTCTTAAGAGGTGTTCTATTTTTAATAGCTAAACTTAGTATATGGATTAACTCACCTGCGCACGGACTTAATATTGAAGCACCTAATAATCTATCACCCTTTACTAATAGCTTAATACTGCCTTCTGTCTGATCAGAAATAATAGCTCGATCAAATTTATTAAATGAATATTCTATGACCTTATAAGACCTCTTACCAGCTTGTAACTGCTGTTCTGTAAAACCTACCTGCGCGAATTCAGGATCAGTGTGCATCACAAAAGGTACTGATTTATAATTGACGCATCGATGCGTCTTAAAAGCAAAATTATCGATAATAATTCCAGCTTGATATTCTGAAACGTGCGTAAACTTATAAGCTGAATCAACAACATCACCAATTGCAAAGATATGTGATCTAGACGTTTTAAGATAATCATCTACTTTTATACCATTTTGGTTGTAATCTACTCCAGCTAGTTCTAAGCCCAAATTATCTACCTCTGGCACTCTGCCAGCAGCTACTAATAAAACATCACATTTAATTGGCGCCTTTTGATGCAAAAACTTTTCCATGCCAGAGCTCACTTCAATAAATATTTCACCATCTTGCTCTTTAACGGCATTAATTTTGACTTTACTATAGAAACTTGCACCCTGATAAGAAATTTTTTCTACTAACGTCTTTATTTGTGCTCGGTCAAAGCCCTGTAAAAACTCAGCCTCACTTTCAAGAACAGTTACCTCTGTACCTAAACGAGTAAAGGCTTGAGCATATTCAAAAGCGGCATATCCCCCGCCTATAATCACTAATCTTTTTGGTAGTTCTTTTATTGTTAGAATATTATCAGTGGTATAGTATCTAATCTTAGTTAGTCCTGGTATATTTGGAATGCTTGGTCGACTACCTGTTGCAATGATAAATTTTTCAGCAGGGATCAGTTTATCGTCTACAGACAACATGTGCTCACCAATAAAGTGCGCATTACCATAAATGACGTCCACTCCATGTGATTTGAAACTTATAGGATTATCTTGTTTTTGAATTTTGTTAATTACTTCATCAATATAAGTCTTAATTTGCTCAAAATTAACTTTGACGTCACAAAGCACACCATATTTTTGTGCATGCATTGCATCGAAAGCTACTTGCGCACATTGAATAAATGCTTTACTTGGTACGCAACTATTATGTAAGCAAGTTCCCCCAAGCTTATTAGCCTTATCAACTAAAGTAACACTATACCCTAATCTAGATAATGTTCTAGTAAGATACAAGCCGCTTGCACCGCCCCCGATAACAACAATTTTTCTACTATATTTATGCATAAACTTAATTAATTTATAATAATAACTATTAATTTGACCAATAACTTTTCAATATATTATTTAATATATTATTAAATATAGTCAGTAAGTTGCAAAATTGGAGGCTATTTTAAGCAAGAGAATGATTATATATTCGACTAATTGATATAATCTGAATGATCTAATAACTTGAGTCGCTCTTTGACAGAGAATAATTCTCGTTCGACCTTACCCTTTTTAGCTAAAATCTCAATTAGTTTCTGATTATAAGCAGCGTCAGTTTTTGCACTAACTGTTTGTTTATTCATGTTATTATATCCAGTCTCTAAAAAACCAAACATTTTTTCTAGCATCGCTTTTTCATTGAGTAAGCTATTAACTTGTTGTTGGCGTTGAGCTATCTTAGTTGAAAGTGAATCTGTATTTTTATTATATTTTCTTAAATGGCGTAAAATTTTAAATAATGCAAAAATTTTCTGTTCTATTCTAGTTAAAAAATAAAGCTTAAAAACTTCATTATTATTTTTTTTAAAGATTCTATAATCAGCAAGGATATCCTCAAAATATTTTGTATACTCCGTATAATTATTTTTAAAAATATTATTAAGGTTAAGATACAATTTTTTTTGATAAAATATTTGTTGGAGATTCCTGTCTTTTTGCAAATCAATAACAAATTGCTCAATATTAGCAATCTGCTGATCTAATCTAGACAATAACTTATCTTCTTTTACCATACGATTCTATTATACAGCTATAAAACTTTTTTTAACCAATTAACCCAATCAATACTTCTATCACCGGCGACAAAAAACTCAGGATTAATCAAAGCCTCTTGGCAATTATACCGTAATAATTTACCATTAAGATCACACACGATACCCCCCGCTTCATGTACGATACAATCACCTGCGGCAGTATCCCACTCACTAGTAAGACCAAAACGTGGGTATAAATCTATCTCGCCTGTCGCAACCAAGCCAAATTTAATAGCACTACCTTTATAAATATTATTATAATTTATTCGCTGATTATCTAAAATCTTTAAGAAATCATTATATTTACGTGTAACATGCTGCCTTTTACTAGAGGCAATCTTTAGGCTATTTTGGTGCAAATCTACTTTTTTAGCAAATATTCTTACTGCCTCCTGTAACTTTTCACGCTTGAAGGCACCACCCCCTGAAACTGCATAATATACGATGTCGTCGCATGGCGAATAAATAACGCCTATAGTGGGCCTATGTTGTTGAACTAGAGCAATAATCACACAAAACTCATCACTTTGATTAAGAAATTCCTTCGTACCATCAAGTGGATCAACTAGCCAATAGTCTTCCCATTCTAAGCGTAATTTTGTATTGACCGGATTTATATCCGCAGATTCTTCTGATAAAACTGGTAATTTTATTTTTTTTTCGTTGAGAGTAACTTCTGCCAAAGCATCAATAATAACTTGATTAGCCTTTAAATCAGCTACAGTTACCGGCGTGCGATCTGCTTTGATTTGTACATCTTGATATTTATCAAAATTTTTATAACACTCCAGAATCACTTTAGACGCTTGAGAGGCAATCTCAATCACTTGCTCGCAAATCTCAAATAGCTCTGTTTGACTATATATCATTTTGTCTATTTATCTTTTATCTTTTATCAAGATTCTTGTTGTCTAAATAATTTTTGATTATATATATCCCTGCTATACTACGTGCTTCAGTAACTTGACCACTTAAAATCAAATCATTTATTTTACCAAGACTACAGTATACTAATTCTAAAGGCTCTGGTTCATCACCAATTAATTTACTAGGTGATAAACCCGTTGCTAAAACCAAACAGGACTTATGACTCATATAGTTTGGTGCAATGGTTAGATCCGTAATTTCGACTATATCCTCGGCAATAAAACCTACTTCTTCTTGCAATTCACGATTGGCACCATGAAAAATAGTTTCATCATTTTCGACCAAGCCCTTCGGCAAACATAGTTCATAACGCTCTGTACCAGCTGCATATTCTTTTACTAGTAGTATATTATTTTTATTATCTATAGCAGCTATTAATACTGAACGGCGAGGACCTGATTTCAAGCGTTCAAAACATCTTTTTTCGCCATTACTGAATTCAAGATCTAACTGCTCAATAGTAAACATCCTTGATTTGGCAAGAGTTGTAATTTTATCAATGTTTGGCAGTTCTTTATCGAGCATAGATAATATCAAAAGTATTTAAACTGGTTGGTAATAAGTCATTAAGATCATTAATATACTTGACCTTATTGTATTCAATGTAATTTGATTCTGATTTATTGGATTTATTAGCAATAATTTCTAACCCTGAATCAACTGCTGACTGTAGCCCGTTTGCATCTGCTTCAAATAAGACTGCACTTGTCGGCTCAAGATTTACATGTTGAAAATATTTTGGCCAAAATTCTTTTTGATGCTTTAACATGCCTATCTCGTAACAAGATGTTACATGATCAAAAAAACACTCTAAACCTGTTAGTTGTAATTTAAAATCTAGCAGTTCGGGGTGCTCATTAGCAATTAAATAACACTTTGGGCGTTCTTTAAGATTATGAATGTAAAACAAAAATTTTTCTGCATATTTATTTAATCTAATCATGTGTGCATGTTGCTTAGTTAGCGCTAACAAATTAATTCCTAATGTCTTCTCCCAATAATCTATAGCATAATCATCGAGCGTATTATTTACTGCGTTTTGGTAACTCGCTACTAATGTTTTTGCCTGTGCTAGAGATAATGAGTGTAGGCTCGCGTAAGTTTTAGGTATTATTTCTTGCCATAAGTATTGATTAAATTGCTGATCAAGCAACGATCCATCTAAAGCAAATAAAAGCGCCTGTTTATTCTCCCATGATTCAACTGATGATGACTGCAACATTTTTAAGCTTCCTGCTATTTTATTATTTTTTGTTAGTTTACCTTACCTGATATTAATCTTTATTTTAGCACATGAGGCCACTATAATGTATTATATTGAATTTATTATGACCTTTCCTAGTTATGAAACTAAAAATAATTCCTGCGCTTTTTATTCTAATCTCACTTACTGCTTGCTCTGAGAATTTTAGTTTAACCGAAGAACAACAACTACAATTGACTGATGATCAACGTATAGAAAAAGCTAAATATGACTTTGATCAAAAAGATTATGATGCCAGTCTAAAAAACTTAAAACTACTAGCTGAGAAAAATAACAAAGAAGCCATGTATGCTTTAGGTTATCAATACTATTATGGACTTGGAGTAGACAAAAATAATGTCATTGCTCAAGACTACATCCGTAAATCAGCCGATCTCGGTTATAAACCAGCAATTAGAGCATTAAGACAATTCATGATTGCTAAATCAACCTTTGTTGTAGATACCAAAAAACCGAGTTACTTAGCTTTTAAAGATAACGGCGCGGACTTAAGTAATAGTAGTAATAATAAAATTATTGATAATAATGACGATGACACTAATGCTGCTATTGATCAATTATTAGAAGACACTAAAACTGTAAAGCAAGAACCCCTGCAAAGCAAAACTAAAATAACACATGGCTTTGGCTTCGATGAAGCTAAAATAACTGAGGCAGCCTCGACAACAGAAGTTTCAGAAAAAGCATCGATTACTAAAAAAACTGAACCCAGAGAAAAAAAGAGACCTATAAAAGTTGCAGCCAAGCCTAAGAACAAATCAAAAGCTACTGACATTTGGGATAGCTCAATCAAAGTCAGTGCTAATGATGCAAAAATTATTAATAAAATTGCAGAAGCTGCTAAAGCTAAGCAATTGAAAGAAGTTGCTGAATTTAATGATGAACCTGACGAAGATAAAATAAGCATCGTAGATACTGAAAATAAATTTAAAGACACTACTGAACCTGAAAATAATATTGTAACTTCGCTTGTGGATGCTACAAAACCAACTGGCTGGCTACAACAACAAAACCCGTCAGACTTTACGATTCAAATTAATGCTAGCAACAATCGTAGCGACATTGAGCAATTTATTACAAATAATAATCTACAAAATAAAGTAAAAGCTTTTTCTTATCTTTACAATAATCAAACTTGGTACGGTGCTGGATATGGAGTTTATAATAAACCTAGCGATGCCTATCAAGCTTTATTAGAAGAACTGCCTGCTGATATCAAAATTAAAAAGCCTTGGGTGAGACAGTTTAAAAATATTGTGCCGGCTAATGTTGGATAAAAGTATAAACTATTATCGTAATTATCTATCTATTGAACTCCGAATAATATACCTACACCAGCTGTAACCGCCATTGCAAGCCCACCCCAGAAACTCACACGCATAACACTCTTCAAAACAGAAGCACCGCCTAAGAGTGCAGAGATACCACCTAAAAGTGCAAGAGCTAATATTGATGCTAAAGGTACTACTATTAATAAACTAGATGATGATGCTAATGATGCAGACAATACTGGCAAGCCTGCACCAAGAGTAAATGTAAACGCCGACATGAACGCAGCTAATAAAGGTTGCGCAGAAGCCGCATCAGTAATACCAAGTTCATCGCGAACATGAGCAGCCAATGCATCTTTCTCTGTTAATTGCTTAGCAACTTGCTCTGCTAAGTCGGGATCAAGTCCTCGACCAATATAAATATTTTGTAATTCTTTAAATTCTGCTTTTTTATTAGTTTTAAGTTCTTGTTCTTCATACTTTATATCAGCTTGTTCAAGATCGAATTGTGACTTGACAGAAACATACTCGCCAGCTGCCATAGACATCGCTCCAGCTACTAAACCAGCGATAGCACTTATAATAACCGTGTTATGTTCAGCATTAGTAGCAGCAACGCCTAAAATTAGGCTAGCTACCGATACGATACCATCGTTAGCCCCCATAACTGCCGCGCGCAGCCAACCGATACGAGACTGATTGTGACGTTCATAATGTGTTCTGTACATGGTTTTTGGCCTGTGTTTATTTTTCTATCTTAATAGAAATATTTAAAATACTAACTGTGATTTCAAAAGATAGTGTTTTTATAATTTGATATTATTAATAGTATCATATGATACTATCAAAATGTTATAGAGTGTTACAGAGCCTGGCCCTGATCGTTACACGTAACATTCGGAGCCTAACATTCGGAGCCTGGCACTGATCGTTTTAAACTAAATCAATAAAGAGTTTATTTTTTGGCTATTATATGTGTCTTTAATACATATTTAGCAGTTTAAATGAACTAGACGGGAGTAATTCATAACTCTCTGATTATAAGAGCTTTCTGATAGTATCTTGTGAGGCCGGTTTCTTATGAGTTATTTTTTCCATAAAATTGGTTAAAACTTTCGCAAACTCTTCCGGCTCTTCCATCTGCGAAGTATGACTGCTTTTCTGGAATACATGTATCTGAATATTTTTGAATTTATCTTTAATTTTATCCCAAGTATAATATGGCGCGACTATATAATCATATTTACCTAAAATAACTAAAACAGGAATATCAAAATTCTCTAACCCTTGAGTTATATCAATAGCAGCGAAAACTTTACCCCACAAATAGTCAAATGCCAGCATGTTCACACTCACACCCTTCCATAAGCTCGTCGCATCATAGTTGTAATCATACCAGCTACGCGGGCCTAATTTGATACAAAAAGTTATGAATCTTTTATTTGGGTCTGCTTTTAACGCAGCATCTAGATCTTCGAGGGATTTTGTTTGTGTCTGCTTTCTTTCAGTACTCGCATGAGAATCAAAATACTCTTGTGCTAGCTGATGGTTGTGACTGCTATTAGATGGGCCAGTGGCAATGAGTACCACTTTAGTTGTATATTGAGAGTATCTTTTAGCGTATTCTAAAGCCATATAACCATGACCTGAATGACCCAGCACAATTACTTTACCTAGCTTTAATTCTTGTCTGACTTTTTCAATATCAGTAATAATATTTTCTAAACTGAAATCTTCTTCAATACATTTTTTATTACAGCTGGCAAAACCTCTGTGGTCGACAAAAACAAATTTCAAATGCTTATATAAATCACCTAAGAAAGTACGAGGGTAATAGACTGCACTGCCAATGACTAATATGGTGACTTTGCCCTCTCCACAAACTACATAAGATAGAGTAAATTTAGCAGAATTTATTGTACCTTTTTTCAATTATTATCCTTTATCAAAAGCGATGTCATGCTGCGAGCCTGGCACCAAACATTACGGCACCAAACATTTCAATCGTTAACTTTTATATACTCGATAAAACTATAATTATACTGATGTTTTTGATCGCATAAGTTCTCAATTTGATTATCTACTTTTTGCCAAAGGCTCAAATCAATCTCGGGAAAATAAACATCTGCATCTAATACTGTATCAACAAGGGTTAAATATATTTTATTTGCGAGAGGTAAGAATTGTTTATAAACTTCAGCGCCGCCAATAATCATGATTTCTTTATCAACATAATTAGCTTTTAGATGTTTTAATAAAGTATCTATATTATTAAAACACTGGTAATCGCCTACCTGGCTATTTGGAACCTCATTAAACTTAAGACTTGAAGTTAATATTAAATTATCTCGGCCAGGAAGTGGCTTACCCAAAGCTACCAAAATAGATTCAAAAGTTTTTCGACCCATCACAACGGGATGCCCCATAGTAATCTGTTTAAATCTTTTAAGATCATTGGGCAAATGCCAAGGTAATTGATTATTTTTACCTATGCCATAATTTTTCGACATAGCGACTATAATCGAAATATTCATTGAGATTATTTTCTCACTAGACAGCTACTGCTGCTTTAATATGTGGATGGGCCTTATAATTAGTTAAGGCGAAATCTTCAAATTTATATAACGATATATCATCCGGCTTGTTTAATATCTTTAAAGTCGGCAATGGCAATGGCTCACGAGATAACTGCAAGCGAGCTTGCTCAAGATGATTGTGATATAAATGCACATCACCACCTGTCCAAACGAAATCTCCCGGTAACAAATTACATTGATCAGCAATTAACATCGTTAATAAAGCATAGCTTGCAATATTAAACGGCACGCCTAAAAAGTAATCAGCTGAGCGTTGGTATAATTGACATGACAATTTACCATTGGCAACATAGAATTGAAATAATAAATGACATGGCGGTAATGCCATTTCGGACAGTACTCCTACGTTCCAAGCATTCACTATTAATCTTCTTGAATCAGGGTTCTTTCTGATTTCAGCAATTACATTAGTTATTTGATCAATTGCTTGACCATCAGCTGTTGGCCAGGAGCGCCATTGTTTGCCATACACAGGACCTAAATCACCGTTATCGTTTGCCCACTCATTCCAAATAGTAACGCCATTATCATTAAGATACTTAACATTAGTATCACCTTTCAAAAACCAAATTAATTCATAAATAATCGATTTCAGGTGTAATTGCTTAGTTGTTAATAATGGAAAGCCCTTACTTAAATCAAAACGCATTTGACGCCCAAAAACTGACTTTGTGCCCGTTCCAGTACGATCAGATTTATCACACCCGTTATCTAAGATATCTTGCATTAAGTTTAAGTAAGCACGCATTTATTTTTCTCTTTTGTCTCTATTTTTTTCTATAAGCAAATATAAATAAGATTATACCACATACAATCATCGGAACAGACAATAACTGCCCCATAGTTAACCAATCAAAAGCTAGATAACCAAGATGCTGATCAGGCATTCGGAAGAACTCAATTAAACATCTAAATATACCATAGCAAATTAGAAACAATCCTGAGACTGACATTAAAGGACGCTGCTTGTCAGGATTATTAGTAAATAACCATAAGATAATAAAGAGTAGAACCCCCTCTAATAAACCTTCATATAATTGTGTTGGATGGCGAGGTAAAGGGCCAGCATGTGGAAAGACCATAGCCCAAGGGACATCAGAAACTTTGCCCCATAATTCACCATTGATAAAGTTACCAATCCTGCCAAATAGAAACGCAGGTGGCGCCAATGGTGCAACAAAATCTGCTAGCGCAAAAAAATTTAATTTATGTTGCTTACAGAAAATAAGTATGGCCAGCGTCGCGCCAATTAATCCGCCATGAAAAGACATGCCACCATGCCAAATTTTAAAAAACTCTGTAGGAGCTGTATATAACAGCGATGTTTTGTAAAAAAACATATAACCCAATCTACCGCCAAGCAGTAAACCAAAAGCTATATATAATAATAAATCGCCAAATTCAGTCTGCGTAAAATTTTTTAACGAAGAAGGCAAATAGTTTCTTTTTATTCGATAAGAACCCAAGAACCAACCAACCGCTAAACCCACTAAATACATAATGCCATACCAATGAATGGCAAGAGGACCAATATTTAAAGCTATAGGGTCAATATGTGGATAGTTAATCATAAATACATATTATTTTATTTGTACAATGCGTTCACCGTATAAGAATCTCCACCTCTGCCATCCCGAGCTTTTGCGAGGGATCTCAGTAGCTAAAGCTTAATTAAGATCCTTCGACTAGACTCAAAGATGACAAAAACTCAAATAGCTGAACATTTAATTGTATATATTAATTATTAATTACAGGATCTAATTTCCCTTTAGCATATAACGTCGCCATTTCTTCGACAGATAACGGCTTAATACGTTCTGCTTGGCCTTCAGCGCCAAAAGCAATATAACGAGCCTTACAGATTTCAGTCATTGCTTTGGTTGCTACCCCTAAATATTTTCTAGGATCAAATTCTGCTGGATACTCGGCTAAGAATTTTCTAATAGCACCAGTGCTAGCCATTCTTAAATCTGTATCAATATTAACTTTGCGTACGCCGTGTTTAATACCTTGCTGAATTTCCGTTACTGGCACCCCATAAGTTTTGCCCATATCACCACCATAGTTATTAATAATATCTAACCATTCTTGTGGAACAGAAGATGATCCATGCATAACCAAATGAGTATTAGGAATTCTTTTGTGAATTTGTTTGATTCTTTCTATTGCTAAGATATCACCTGTAGGTGGTCTAGAAAACTTATAAGCACCATGACTCGTACCAATGGCGATAGCTAAAGCATCCACTTTAGTTTTTTTAACGAAATCTGCTGATTGTTCCGGATCAGTTAATAATTGTTCTTTGGATAATACACCATCAGCACCCGATCCATCTTCTTTATCGGCCTTCATCGTTTCTAATGATCCTAAACAACCAAGCTCACCTTCGACAGATACACCACAAGCATGCGCCATATCTACCGCTAATTTAGTAGTAGCAACATTATATTCATAAGTAGATGGTGTTTTCATATCTTCATTCAGAGAACCGTCCATCATCACAGAGGTAAAACCCAGTTGTATTGATTGCTGGCACACTGCAGGTGAACCACCATGATCTTGATGCATACAAACAGGGATATCTGGAAACTCTTCTACGGCAGCGGTAATTAAATATTTTAGAAATCTAGGACCTGCGTATTTTCTTGCTCCCGCTGAAGCTTGTACTATAACTGGACTTCTAGTCTCTTGTGCGGCCAACATGATCGCTCGCATTTGTTCTAGATTGTTAACATTAAATGCCGGCACACCATAGTTGTTTTCTGCTGCATGATCTAATAACTGCCGCATTGTAATTAACGCCATTTCAAACTCCTAATATTTACGTTACTTAATTTATATCGCCTACTTTTAAAATTTTTAAAGTATTACATCCGCCTTCAATGCCAACGAAATCACCCCGAGCCATAACTATCCAGTCATTTTTTTTTACGACTTTAAGCTTAATTAATTCTTCAATTGCATTTTTATTAACCATATCTCGTTTTTGCTTAGTAAGATCAAAACGAATCGGATAAACTCCTCTAAATAGCTTCATTTTTAGAATAGTTTTTTCGAATCTACTAAACCCATAAATTGGTATACCTGATCTTATCCGAGACATCCATAAAGGTGTTGCACCTGTTTCAGTAATTGCAATAATAGCTTTGACGTCTAGATGATTCGCAACATACATAGCCGCCATTGCAACTGCTTCATCAGCACGTTCAAAAGTGCATTCTATACGATGTCTTGAACTTATACTGGCATGGTACTTTTCAGCCCCAACGCAAATACGCGCCATTGCTTGCACAACCTCTACAGGGTGTTTACCAGTTGCAGTTTCTGCTGATAACATAACTGCATCAGCGCCATCAATCACTGCATTAGCAACATCAAAAACTTCTGCACGAGTAGGCGTCAGATTATCCACCATTGACTCCATCATCTGTGTAGCGGTAATGACAACTTTATCTAAAGCTCTAGCACGATTAATAATTTTTTTCTGAACCGCTGGTAATTCAGCATCACCAATTTCTACACCTAAATCACCGCGAGCAACCATTACCCCACTAGAGGCTTTAATAATTTCATCTAATGCTGTAATTGCCTCTGCACGTTCTATTTTGGCAATGATGCCAGCTGAACTGCCACTAGCTAATAATAATTTTTTTGCTTTATCTATGTCTGCTTTGTTACGTACAAAGGACAAAGCCACATAATCAACATCATATTTACCGGCTAATTTAATATCTTCTTTATCTTTATCAGATAAAACATCACCACTTAAACCACCACCCAATAAATTAATGCCTTTATTATTCGTTAAAACTCCACCATTGATAACACGGCAGTTAATTTTGTTATTATTTACGCTTCGTACTTCTAATGAAATACGGCCATCGTCTAGCAATAATTTGTCACCTGCTTTTAATTCTTTAGGTAAACTTTTGTAATCAATCCCTACTTGGTGCTCATCGCCGTCGCTCTCATCAAGACCTGCATCTAAAGTAAATATTGCATTGCTTTCTAAAACTATAGAATTATTTTTAAATTTAGCGATTCTTATCTTTGGACCTTGTAGATCGAGTAATACAGCAACATCAAGATTATTATTTTTTGCTATATTTTTTACCGCCATTATTCTGTTGATTTGGTCTTGCGTTGTCCCGTGTGAACAATTGATACGTACAACATCAACTCCTGCTAACAGTAAATTTTTTAGCACTTGTTCATTATCGGTTGCAGGACCCAGGGTCGCAACTATTTTAGTACGTCTTGGCATCTTTGTTCCAATATGCTAATTGATGGTAATTTTTTCCCTTCAACGAATTCTAAAAAAGCTCCGCCACCGGTAGAGATATATCCAATTTTACTGTCAATTTCATATTTATCGATAGCAGCAAGCGTATCTCCCCCACCTGCAATCGAAAAAGCTTTACTATTAGCAATGCTCATCGCCATAGCACCAGTACCAGCAGAGAATTGTTCATATTCAAAAACGCCAATTGGGCCATTCCAAATAATGGTGCCTGCTCCTTCAAGATCTCTACGCAACGTCTTAATAGTATCCGGCCCCACATCTAAAATCATATCATCTTTATCAACGCGATTTATCGGTTTGATTTGAGCTACAGCATTTTCTGATAACTCATTAGCAACCACCACATCAACTGGCAGAGTAATTGGTCTACCACGTTCATTCATTTCTTGTAACAATGTTCGGGCTATAGTCAATTGCGCAGGCTCATATAATGACTTACCTATTGCTAAACCACTGGCTGCAATAAAAGTATTAGCTATGCCACCACCAACTATTAATTTATCAACTTTTTTAGATAAGTTTAATAAAACACTTAATTTTGTTGATACTTTTGAACCACCAACAATAGCAATTAATGGACGAGCAGGATTTTTTAAAGCCCTTTCAAGAGCCTCTAATTCTGATAATAGCAATGGGCCAGCACAAACCAATTTAGCTTGTTCGATAACCCCGTAAGTAGATGCTTGTTTTCGATGACTGCAAGCAAAAGCATCCATTACAAAAACATCACATAAATCACTTAATTTTTTAGCTAGAACAGGGCTGTTATCATCTTCCCCTTCACAAAAGCGAATATTTTCTAATAAAATAATATCTGTCTTATTATAATTCTTGATACTAAAATCATTTAGCCAGTCTTTTATTAAAACTACTTTCTGTTTTAATCTACTTGTTAATAGATCAGCAACCGGCTCAAGTGATAAAGCTGGATCATAAATACCTTCTTTAGGTCTCCCTAAATGAGAAACCAGTATCACTTGCGCACCTTGGTCTAAAGCATAGCGAATAGTCGGCAAGGTCGCCATTATTCTTTTATCATTAGCAACTCGACCATCTTTAAGAGGAACGTTAAAATCCTCTCTGATCATGACAACTTTGTCCTTTAATGTTACATCTTGCATTGCTAATATAGCCATGCGCTAACTCCTAGATACTCAACTACAAAACCTATAAAAATTATAAGACCTATCCAATTACTGTTTTTAAAAGCTCGGATAGTACTCTTTGGTTGATTAGAATTTACTAATTTTAATTGATAAATAAACAATAACAATACCAGAAAAATTGCACAATAATAAGCTTTAAACTTTAATATATAGCTTATAATAATCAAATTCAATATAAAACTGAATTGCAATGCTGCAATTATATACAGATTATATTTACCAAACCATATAACAGAAGATTTCAGGCCCAACACAGAATCATCTTCTATATCCGTCATAGCATAAAAACTATCATAAATAACAGTCAATATGACACTAGCAGTATACAACAACCAAGCTATAGAAGATATCTCGCCCCTGACGGCTATAAATGTCATGGGTATGCCATAACCAAAAGCTAACCCCAAAACGAATTGCGGGCAGGCAAAGAATCTTTTGCAACAAGGATAAATGCTAGCTAGTAGCAAAGCTATTACTGAATGCATTATTAACTTTTGATTTTGCAGACTTAAGACTAATAAAAAAGCGAGTAATATAAAAACCATGGTCAGTATAACTGCTTCAGTTAGACTCACTCTATCTTTGTACTGATTAGTTACCAAAGGTCTATCTTTTGTTCTCGCCACAAAGCCATCGAAGTTTCTATCGCAAATATCATTAATAATACAACCTGCCGATCGCATTAAGAAAACACCAACAATAAAAACTACTACTAACCAATAATTGGGTACACCTTGACTTGCAACCCATAGCCCCCACAATGTTGGCCAAAGTAATAATAAAGTACCGATAGGTTTATCAAATCGTATCAATTTAAGATAGTTCTTAAAATATCTCATAAGCGTGTCATATAAGTATGTCATATCAGAAATAATTAAGTTCTAACAGCCAGTAATGGCGGTAAAAAAGCCTCTTCTAAACTAAACAACACTTGATTATTTAATTTAAAGCAAGAGCGCCGCACAATGTTCTTATCGAGCATACCATATTCAAAGTTGCTTCTTACCATATTTGGGTGTGAATTGATTAGCGATACTCCTAATGAGTTATTTCCTAAGTTTGTTAGCGCTTCCCCAAAATAAGCCATAGCATAAGGGCTAAAATAACTCCTGGCATAAAGCCAAATATTATTGTCTACAGTCATTTGGATAATGCGTTCAGTGATTGCTGCGTTGTTTACACATTCTAATATTAATGCCTCAAGGTAATGGCAAGGTCGAATATGCTGCTTTAGTAATTTAATGATTAATGGCCTATCACCGGCCATTTGTTGCAGTAGTCCAGTCATTGATCCTGTAAAACTTATTAGCCCGCACAAATCAGCTTTTAATGTTACAGGTACATCTGCTAATGATAAACACCATTTAATATTATTTGCAGAGTCTTTTTCGAATAACATATTCATCTTAAGTTGCTTTGGATTCCCAATTATACCAACTCAAATCCGTCTATAAAATCAATTAATTAGACGCATTAAAAAAAATTATTGGCAATCTTGTTAACATGTTGATTACATTACTAAATTAATTTCCCATAAAATTAATTTATGCGGGCCATATGCTATACTTATGAGTATGTAAAATGACATTTAAGACAAGTTGGTGATTTATATGGGTAAGTTAAGATCTCGTGGGTTTGCACTAGTTGAATCAGCTGTATCATTAATAGCTGTAACCAGTATAGCTATGTCAGTAAATCAACAGCATATCTATAAACAAGAAGTTAACCACGCCCTTGAATCAGCTAAACAAGTTCAAGAAGCAGTAGCTAATTATTACCAAGCTAACGGTGTCCTACCTACTAGTAATGCTGAAGCAAATATAACAGCTGGTAATGCCAAGCAGTCTTTTAAAATCAATGAATTCGGCGACATCGTGCTAACTTTCAACAAAAGCGAAGCTAAAAATGATGTATTAGCTGATAAAACTATTATCTTAGAAGCCAAAGTAATCGACGATAAAATCTCCTGGCAGTGTAATCATGGATCTTTAGAAAATAAATTTAGACCAGAGAGCTGCTTAGCTACAGATAATTACGTGATTCCAGCTAAGTCACAAGAAAAAGATTTACCTGATAATATGATTGATTTTGTTTATAAAGCTAATTTGATCTAATATCTATAAAGGGGGCGATGCAAAGCGTCGCGGCCCGCATCTACAATACTGGCACTCCCCTCTGCCACCACTTTCTTTCCGTACGCCAATCCTGATCTTCTGCAACATTTACAACTTCTTCTGCATTTGAAGCAACATCTTGTTTAGCTGATTGATTAGAAATTTGCGATTTATGATAATCATGCGCAGCTACAGTATTATCTTTTTCTGAATTAAACATCCCTAACAGATCAACAGATTCCATTTCAAAATTAGTAGCGTCTGATAATTGTCTAACAAAGTCTGACCAGTTACCATCTTCCCACTCTAATACAAAGCCCTCATGCTGTTCAGAAGGTACTGTACCCACTGTAGCCGGGAATTCGTTCGATGAAGCTTCATCAACTTCAGCATAAACATAATTAAAATTAATTAATAATAACGATAAATAGCCTAATCTCTTCAATCTTTTCAATCTTTTCAATCTTTTCAATCTTTTCTTCCATGATTTCATGATAACAATCCTATTATTGTCCCTGTTATACAATTTGCTAAAGCACCTGATACTATTGCTTTCATACTTAGATTTACAATTTCAGATCGTCTTTCAGGTATTAAGATACCGAGCGCTCCAATAATTATACCGACGCTCGTAAAATTGGCAAAACCGCATAGAGCATAAACCATAATTAATTGCGTATGTGAAGATAAGATATCCATATTTGCTATGAGATCTTGATACGCAAAAATTTCGTTTAAAACAATTTTCGTACCCATAATACCACCTGCTGTTGAGATTTCAGGATATGGAATACCCATCAACCATGCTATCGGTGAAAAAATTAGACCGAAGACTTTTTGTAGTGTAATTACTTGACCATAAATAACTACATGCGATAAACAAATATTAATTAAATAAACTAATGCCGTTAATACAATTAACATTGAAGTAATATTTAATAACATATTTAAACCATCACTCACACCGCGGGTAACTGCATCCATTGTACTGTGCGGTTTATCAACCTGCACTAAATGACCACCCGTAGTCTTACCTACTTGTGGCATCATAATCAATGCGACTACTAAAGCTGATGGAACATTAATAAATGAAGCAATAATAATATGGCCTAATGCTGTGCCTTGATTAGGAAAAATTGGCTGTAAAATTTGCGTATACAATACCATGATAGAACTAGCAACCGTTGCCATACCACATGACATTAAAGTAAATAATTCACTGCGACTCATATGTTTCAAATGCGGCTTGATAAGTAAAGCGGCAACATCCGTACCAAAAAATACAGTTGATGCAGAACTTAAACCAAGCGCACCACCGATACCTAAAGTCTTTTCAAGAATTTTGGAGAGAAATTTAGTAATCGCTGGAATAACTTGCCAATAAAATAAGACTGATGTAATTGCGCTCATCACCATCACCATAGGCAATGATTGCAACGCTAAAATAAATAATTTACCTTCTTTACCTTGTTCAACAGTAAATGGCGTATCACCACCACCTAGATAACCAAAAACAAATGACGTACCGTGTTTAGTGGCATCACAGATGGCCAAGATACCGCTATTGAGCGCATTGAATAATGTTTGGATGAAAGCAAAGTTGGTTACTATAATCGCTATAAAAAACTGCAATCCAATCCCAATGAGTACTTGTTTATAATTAATGTTTTTTCTGTCATTACTTACCAACCAACAAAACCCCAAAAAAACAAATATTCCAAGGATGGCCTGAAGTTTTAGCATTCGATATAAACCCTATAAGATGATTTAATTTAATAATTCGTTCAATTTCGCTTTAATAATATCAATAGCTATGCGGTTCTTACCACCTTTTGGCACAATGATATCTGCATGTCGTTTAGAAGGCTCGATAAATTGCTGGTACATTGGACGAACCGTTTCAATATATTGTTTGATAATTGAACTTACAGTACGTTGACGCTCAACAATATCTCTTTCTAGTCTTCTTATAAAACAAATGTCTAGTGGCGTATCTATGAATATACGTATATCCATTAGATCTCGCAACTCTGGTTCGACAAATAAGAGAATTCCTTCAAGCACAATGATTGTGTGATTGCTAATTAACTTTGTTTCGGGGAGTCTAGAATGGCTCGAATGATCATATTGGGGGATAGCAACTCCCTGGCCAGCCTGTAACAAGGCAAGATGCTGTTTTAATAACTCATGATCCAGAGAGTCTGGATGATCAAAGTTCAATTCACTGCGGACCTTGATTGGCATATCGCCTAAGTCTTTATAATAAGAATCTTCTGAGATTACCACTACTTTACTAGAACCTAGTTCGTTGACTATAGTCGATGCTAATAAACTTTTACCTGAGCCTGAAGGGCCGGCAATGCCAATAATAATGACTTCATTTTTCATGATATTAAGAAATAGTAAAGCTTGTGATACAAATTATACATTAGCTTACTTATCTAAAGCTAGACAAAATGTGATTAGTTGTTAAAATGCAGAATTATATAGACTAGTGAAACTAATATGACCTTTGTAATTACTGAAAGTTGCATAAAATGCAAATATACTGACTGTGTTGAAGTCTGCCCTGTAGACTGCTTCCATGAGGGCCCTAATTTTTTAGTCATCGACCCAGATGAATGTATTGACTGCGCGCTTTGTGAGCCTGAGTGCCCAGTAAAAGCTATTTTTTCAGAAGATGATCTCCCTGCTGATCAGCAGCAGTTTATTGCTATCAATGCAGATCTAGCCAAAGAGTGGCCAGTAATAACCTCGATGATTGAAGCCCCTCATGACGCCAAAGATTGGGAACAAGTCAAAGACAAGCTCCACCTTCTAGAAAGATAAATTTTTTCTAAAATTACTTTGTAAGCATTTTCTTATAATTGTGTAAGCCACAGATGGTTATAATCTGAGAGATTAACCACCCATATACTCCTAGGCAAGCATAACCTTATGAATTCTCAATCTATTTTCTAAACCATTGCTCTTCTATACTATTTTAACTAAGCAATTTTAGCCCAGCTATGCAAATAGGTTATTGATAAATTAGCCATTTTTGTTAAATTAGAACCATGGTAAATGGATTTTACCTGAAGTTATCTACAAGGATGTAGACATAAACTTTACCCTTTACCAAGGATTGGTAAAACTGGAATTATATTAGAACATTGATGTTCACTTAGTAGAAATTTATAAAGGTGGCTTGCCACCTTTTTTTATTAATGCTCAATAATTTTAGTTTTATCAGGCAGTTTGCCATTTCTGTTAATTAACGTGTTGTTAAGATCTTTTTTCTGGTTTTTTTTACCACTGTCTAATCCAACGGGCTCTACAGGCTCTACAGATGTAGATGATTTCTTAGCGTCCTCTACAAGCTCGTATTTAGCTTTCCAATTTTCTAGTAAACTACCGTTAAGCGTCAGCTGATTATGGTCATATATAATATTAATCTTGGCAATATTATTCCTGAAATCTATTAATCCTACTTTTTGCCAAGTTAAGTATTGTTCTTTAACTTGTTCATTATTAGTTAATTCTATCAATTTATCAGTATAATTTTTTGATAAAACTAAAGATGTATTAAGCTGTAACTGCGATAAGATATCATATCTGTCATCTGCTGTTTTTTTAGAATTTGACTTAAACTTCGGTTTAACTTTCAATGAATTTATGAGCATTATGCTTTCTTTTGCTTGCCCCAAATAAATACTATTATCAGCTGTCATTCCTGAGGCTAAAAATTGATTTATTTGAGTGTTATTTAAATTTATCTCATTAACATTCTGTGGCTTCAATAAATCTTCTAAGTTTGTTGCCGAGGCTTGCGTGATAAAGTCTAAATATTCTTGTGCTTTAATATTATAATAACTATCTTTATATTTAATAAAACCAAGAGCATTATTATTAAGATTTATATTATCAGCGATAATTCTATTACCATAGGAAAGATTATTATTTACTTTATCTGATTTGTTAATTACCTGAAAATTTGCAAGACTTAATATATTGTTATCATAATTGATGTTAATTTTATCAATACGAAAGTCATTTAAACCTGTCAATAGATGTTTATAACTTTGCTGCATCGCGGATTTATAACCCAGACCATTCAACAATAAACTTTCATTATTATAACCAAGATTTAAAACAGCCAATTTACTATCAGAATTTAAAAAACCTTTCATTAGAGGATCAAGTTTAAACATAAAATTATAGCTGAAATCTAGTATTGCTACTTTAGAAGTATTAGCAATCCATTTAATACGCGGTAAATCAACTTTAGACTCGAGATCTATATGATAGACATCATTTGACTGCCCTGCTAGATAATTCAAATACTCAGAGATATTGAAAATATTTTTCGTATGCAAGGATTTTAAATACACATCGAGATTAGAGTTTAAAGCTTCAGTTTTCAAAATAAATTTTTCTAAATTAGCATTGTAAGTAATTGTTGATTGATTTTCTTTATCTTTTAAATCATTAGTAATTATTAATTCTGAATTGTAATTATCTAAATTTAATTTCCCTATTAACAAACCATCTCCGACTAAATTATTAACAGCAAAGTTTTTCTTGATCTCTAATGGCACAGAACTTGTCTCATAAGTCTTGTTTAATACATTACTTATCATATCTCCAAGATTAACCAACTCATCTTTATCGTAATCGATTAAAACATCTTTATCTATGCCCAAATCCAAAGCAAAATTTAAATTCTCACTCGATAACTGATCAGTTTTACTAGTGAACGTAAAATTACTCATGACAGCTTTATTGCTGAATTCTATTTTATCTTGAAAACTTCTTAACGAAAAAGCAAAACTCGGAAGGCTTATATTTATAGAATCTTTAAGATTATTGTTATAATTTATTTTATTAGCTTTGGCCTCGACAGAAAAATCCTGGTACTGATCTGCCAAGATAATTTCGCTAGTAATCAGCCACAAGCTTTTTTTAGCATAAAGATCTAATAAATTTCTTATCGACCCTGTATAAGCTATGATCACATTTGGTTGGAGTATAGCTATTTCTTTATTAACATCTTCATCCTGATTAATTTTAACTGTATCAGCCAAAAAATTGGCAGTGATTTTACTTTGCCACTTAGAAGGTTCCAGCTTGTCAAGTTTAGTTTTTTGTAATTTTAATGATAATTGGTATTGTGAATTGTCTATATAGTATTTTTTTGATACTTGATTGACTGCCTTACCACTCAGTAGAAAAATTATTTTTTCAGGCTCAAGTTTGATATTAATAAAAGCATCATCATTCTCAACATTAGGGCTAGTTAAGCCAAAAGCTGCAAAGACCAACTTTGTTAAGCCTGTTAATCTGATATCTATATTAACTGGTCGTAAGATATCTATGACTGATGTATTACTGATAATTTCTACTTGCTCTTGTAAAAAATTTTGAACAACCATAATATTAACTAGGCTTTTTAGAAAATATAATCTTGTGTGATTTTCTGTATCTTTGTACAAAAAGATAGGTGCGTGAAATAATTCTAAGTTAAGATTAAATTTGTTGTAATCTTCGAATTGTACTTCTAATTCTGCATTTGAACGAAATATGCCTTTATCGAATGTTTTGACATCGACTTTTATTAAATCAGAATTATAACTACGAGCCAGCGCAGCAAGTTTACGTTCTGCTTGTACTCCCATATAATATGAAGCGCTGATATATAAAACAGCAAAAAAAATTACTAAGATCAAAATTCTTATCAACGACTTACGCATATTTTTAAGGGTAACTATAGATCACCATCTATATATTTTAGTGCATAAATATATATGCCGCCTGAAATTAGCCTGGACTATATCCTTGCATTAATATGGTGACATTACGCCTTCAAGCTGATAAACTTCGAAAAACTGCTAGCAGTTAAACTAGGGTTTTATATGGAATTCCCCAATAGAGCTAAAAGATCCCTTGATCTTTTAATCGCCTATCTTAAAAGTATTTTCAACTGGGTTAATCTTCGATGGTTACTTGCCGAATTACTGCATCATACTATCCTCATCAACGGCGCGATTATTAGCGGTACGGGAAGTTTTAAAGCAATACCTTTACTATTTGGTATATTAGGTCTACCTACCTTCTTAACTACACCATTTTGTTGGCTTGCAGCTTCCACTGCTTTCGTCTGTTTTTATGTACAATTCGATGATTCGATGTCCAAAACTGCTTATTATTTTATCGATAGCTGCAAAAGTTTTATCAATAAGTATCTTTTACGTAAAAGAGATTCAGCACCGCCACCAAGCGAAACACCTTTTGGACAATTACAGCAAATACTCAATGATAAACAAACAGAGCTCGGCTCACTAAAACAAAGTAACGAAGCACTTTGCTCAAAACTTATTTCCTCTAACTCTCAAGAAGGCCAACTTAAAAAATATCAAGATCTCTTAACAACTGAAGCATATGAAGAATATAATAAATTACTCAACGATCTAAAAGAACGAATTAAACTTGTTACCCCAGTGGCAACTGATACGCAATCAAACAGTCCAGCCACTGTCAAACAAAAATTACTAAATATATTATTTCAAATCTTTAAATTCTCTGTAAAGTTTTTTGCAATTGGTCTAGTGCTCTTAGGATCTGCTGTGGCTATAGGAATGGGGATTATTACAACACAAGCATTTGTAGCCTATATGGGTATAGCAGTAATAGGTAAATTAATTATTGCAGCTATAGTTTTAGCATCTACTTTGAAACAATTATGTCAGATGACCTTAACCGTACTGAAACAATATCAAGTCTATTGTGTGTTATTTAAAGTTGGCCCAAGTGAGACACAGCTTTTACAAAAAGATATTATGCGTGTTACGCAAGAAATCGCGGCTCAACGACAAATAGAGCAGCAACTCAAACAAATAGAAAGTGACATCACTGAAAAAGAACCCGTGGTAAAACGTTACAATGACTGTTCTGGGAGGCTATTAACTTTATTCGCTACCAACCCCCGGGTAAGAACATTAACTTCTCGTGACTTCGTTGAGTTAATAGAATCAGGTTTAGACGCAAGGGCAACTGCACGTCCGCCAACACCATCATATCACAGTCCTGCAGTAGCTGATTGCTCTAGCAGAGCAAGCACACCACCACCTGCACTTATACCTGCAATAACTCCGTCAAGCTCTCGTTCCTCAAGCCCTTGTCGCTAGATCAACCAACTGAATACTATCTGGATTAAACTAGCTTTATTTTTTTTCTGACTTTAAAAAAGATATTTACCGCTATAATCACAAAAGCTAGCATCAGCAAGGCCAAACTTAAGAATGTTTGCTCATTTAAATGCGTAACTAAATAGCTACCTAAACTTGCAAAAAAACTAACCATAGTAGAATAAACTGCCACTCGGTGCGCCATGGGCTGCTCACAAGACTCGATAGCCAATCGATTCCAAATACCAGATAGCATAGCTGCACCAAAGGCAACGCCTAACATACCAACAATAATTAAGTTAAGATGCAATTGCAGAAATGACATTAAAGTAAATAATAAAACTGAACTACAAATAATGATGATACCTATATCACATAATCTCTGTGCTGTAATCCTACTAATTAAATACTTAGCTGTGTGTGATCCACAAATAAAGCTACCAAAAACTAATAACTGCACAAGACCAAAATATATTTCAGATTTCTGATAAGTGGTAATAATAATGAATGGACTCTGTACTATCCAAGTAAAAAAACAAACAATGATAAAACAATTAATCAAAGTAAAACTCATAAAGCGTGGATTACTAAAGATTGATCTATAATATTTGATACTTTCTGCTAAATGACTATTCTTGTCGCGAGACTTACCGGTGTCATAGGGCATAATGTAATACACTCCTAATAACCCAACCATCGCACATATAGTTAATAAAGCAAAAATATTATGCCAATCACCTTGAGTTATCATTAATGCACCTAAAAAAGGCCCTAACGCAGGTGCTAAAATTGTTACTGAGCCCATTACTGCCATAATCTGGATCGCACGAGCCCCTGAATATAACTCATGAATTGTTGCGTAGCCGGCTACAATCACGACGCAGACTGTTGTCCCCTGGATAAACCGAGATAGAAGAAATATATTAATACTATTACTAGTAGCACATGAAAAGCTCGCTAGAATAAACAACATTATTCCAACCATCATTGTGTTTCTACGCCCAAATTTTTGCGTAATTGGACCAAGCAGTAATTGCAAGCTCATCGATCCTAAGAACCAAGAAGTCTGTGTATACTGAACCATATCCTGATCAATACCAAAATCTTCCCCTACCTGTGGCAGGGCTGGTAAATACATATCTGTAGATAGAAATGTAATTATTTCTAAAAAGACTAAGACAACTGGGAAAGTTATGGGGAATTTCTTATAAAATGCTTGCATCAGTGACCTTTTGGGGTTAAAAACTGCAATTATACTCGAAAATGACTCTAAATAGAAATTTTACCTAACTAGCAAATATAACTTTTAAAGTATTTTAGCGCACTGATTGTTATTTTTAGATCTATCTAATATACCTACTATAGCGTTATAATTTAAAAAATAACCTGCCCCACCCCTAACTCTAGCTTATTCTCATGGAGGAGAATACATGACTATCATTAAGACCACTGCCTATAGTTTTGCCCTGTTAATAGTATCTAAATTAGCTTTAGCCGCTCAGCTCAATGTTGGTAGCTTTAATATTAACTCTGGAAAATCCGCACCTGCTGTTATTACTCAACAAATTATTGATCATGATAACGTCGATATCTGGGGCCTTTCAGAATCCTCTGATGATTGGTCAAAAACGGCTTATAATATTTTGAATGCACAGCACAAAAAAATTGCCATCATAAAAGGCACCAGTGGGCTTAGCCGCAATCGTTTGCAAATTTTATTTAATGAAGATAAATACCAATTAATTTCATATCAGGAACTTGATCATATTAACGTCAATGGGGTTGTACGTTCTCCGCTGGTAGCTAAATTTAGAGACTATGAAACTAACCAGCAATTCATTTTTATGGTCAACCATCTCTATAGAAAAAACGATACCGAAAGAGCAATGCAAGCAAAAAAAATTAACCTATGGGCACGTCAACAAACATTACCAATCGTTGCTGTAGGTGATTATAATTTTGATTTATCTCCATATGATATTAGCAAACATGGTGCAGGCTTTGATGAACTGACACGCGATCAAGTTTTCACGTGGGTGCAACCACAAAAACTATCTCCTACTCAATGCAGCCATTTTAATTCTATTCTTGATTTTGTATTTGTATCAGATAAATTAAATTACACGAGCGTAGACTCTAATATTTCTTATACAGATTCCAATTATTGTAATGCTAGTAATAGTTATTCTGATCACAGGCCGGTTACTGCGACTATTACTTGGGCTTAAGGCCAAAAGCACTGGCGTCTAACGCCAGTGCTTTTTTAATGCTCAGTTAAGTAAAGTGGTTTGACCTGAAGCGGACAAAATCCACCATACACCTACCCAATCTCCATCAACACCTGATTCGGCACTACACTTTGGCCACGAGTAACATTAATAACTTGAACTTTGCCTGATATCGGCGCTTGGATTTCTGTCTGCATTTTCATCGCTTCAATAATTAATAACACGTCCCCAGATTTAACTTCTTGCTGTAATTTTACTTTAACTTCGACAATCAATCCTGGCATCGCCGCTGTCACATGACCAGGTTTACTTGCAGTCTTTACTCGTTCAATACCCTGCTCGCCTATAGCTTGGGTGATTAATATTTCTTCAGGGATACCATCAACTGTTAAATATAAATTACGTTCGTTATTACTCTGCCAACCAGCACCACGTACTGAGATTTCATAGTTTTCACCATGGTGGTAAATATTAAATTTCTTTGGCAATAACCCGCATTGATTATTTTTTTCTATTTTTTTATGCTCACCACTTACATTAATAGGCTTATTTTGTTGATCTAAAAAGAAGTTCTTTGCTACCTCCGGGAATAATGCATAACTTAATAAATCTTCTTCAGATTTGATTAATTGAGTAATATTTTTATTAGATTTAAGACCAGCCAATTCTGGCTCTAATAAATCTGCCGGACGACAATCAATAAACTCTGTATTACCAATCGCTTTTTGTCTAACTTGATTATTAACCTCACCTGGCGTCTTACCATACAAGCCTTGTAAATACCTTTTTACTTCATTAGTAATAGTTTTATAGCGTTCTTTATTAATAACATTCAATAAAGCCTGCGTACCCACAATTTGAGAAGTTGGTGTAACTAATGGTGGATAACCTAAATCTTCACGCACTTTTGGTATTTCAGCAAAAACTAAGCTTAGTTTATCTAAAGCATTTTGTTCCCGTAACTGCTGATTCAAATTAGAAATCATGCCACCTGGAACTTGATATATTTGAACTTTAGTATCAGCGTAATTATTTTCATTTTCGAACTGTTTGTAATTTACTCTAACTTTCCGGAAATACTCAGCGACTTCTTGTAATATATCTAGATTTAAATCTGTACTAAACCTACTATCCTGTAAAGCCAAGACTAAAGATTCCGTACACGAATGCGAAGGCCCATCAGCAAAAGAAGAAATAGCAGTATCTATGTGCTCGCAGCCTAATTCAATAGCCTCCCACAAGCATAGCATTGATAGCCCACTCGTAGCATGTGTATGTAAATGTATTGGTAGATTAACAGCTTTTTTTAATGCCGGGATTAATTCACGTGTCGCTGCAGGTGTAAGCAAGCCAGCCATATCTTTAATCGCTAAGCTATCACAACCTAATTCTTCTAGTTGTTTAGCAAGGCTCACAAAAGATTTAATATCATGTACAGGGCTAGTAGTATACGCTATCGTGCCCTGGGCATGTTTTTTGTTTTTCTTAATCGCTTTAATTGATGTTTGTAGATTTCTTATATCATTAAGAGCATCAAACACCCGAAAAATATCAATTCCCTTATTTGCGGATAACTCAATAAATTTTTCGACGACATCATCAGCATAATGTCTATAGCCTACTAAATTTTGTCCCCGCAAAAGCATCATGAGCTTACTGTTAGGCAATGCTTTTCTTAATTCTTGTAATCGCCACCATGGATCTTCTTTTAAAAATCTTAAACAACTATCAAAAGTAGCACCACCCCATACTTCTAAAGCATAGTAACCTGCTTGATCTAATTTACTGCAAATAGGCAGCATATCTGCTGTTGTTAATCTGGTCGCAATTAAACATTGCTGTGCATCACGCAAGACTGTTTCAGTAAAATTAATTTTATTTTTTTTATTGCTCATCATAATATCCATAATAATTTACACTAGCCGCCGCCAGCACGGCTGCAATAAAATGACGGTTTGATCTTAGCGGGTATTGTAATAACTGCGGGTTTTGTTCTATAAAATCTGTTGTAACATTAGCATTTTGAAATTTTTCAGTTTTTAAAATTTCTAAATAAAACGGTATGGTTGTTTTTATGCCATAGATAATCATTTCTTTTAGAGCGCGCTGACCACGTTTTATAACTTCTGGCCAATCTAATGCCCAAACTGTTAACTTTGCACAAAGTGAATCATAATAAGGCACAACCTCGTATCCAGTATAAATAGCCGCGTCAGTGCGGATCCCGTGCCCACCTGGCGAATAGTATTGAGTAATTTTGCCAAAACTTGGTAAAAAATTATTCTGCGGATCTTCACAGTTGATTCTAAATTGAATAGCATAGCCACGTTTTGCTATACTATCTTGCTTAAGTTTTAGTGGCATGCCACCAGCTATCTCTAATTGTTTATTGACTATATCTATGCCCGTTATTTCTTCGGTTACTGTATGTTCTACTTGTAGGCGAGTGTTCATCTCCATAAAATAGAAATTATGATCTTGATCTAATAAAAACTCGATAGTTCCGGCATTTTGATATTTAACTGCTTTTGCTAAACGTACAGCATACTCAGTTACTAAGTTTCTTTGCTCTTCCGTTAACTGCGGGCTTGGCGCAATTTCAATTAACTTTTGATTTCTCCGTTGAATAGAACAGTCCCGTTCAAAGAGATGGACGACATTATTATATTTATCGGCCAATATTTGAACTTCAATGTGTCTTGGCTGTTCGATACATTTTTCTAAAAATACTTCTGTATTATTAAATGATTTGCTAACTTCAGCTTTAACGCGCTCAAAATTTTTATGAACTTCTTGATCATTATTACAGCGTCTGATCCCACGCCCGCCGCCGCCACCAGTTGCTTTAAGCATTATTGGATAACCGATTCGATTAGCTATTTCAACTGCCTGTTCAGCCGAAACTAAATTGCTATCTGAACCTGGAACAACTGGCAAACCTGCTTCTATAGCAGCTTTACGTGCTAATAATTTATCACCCATTAAGGTTATAACATCAGCATTTGGCCCAACAAAAAGTATATTGCGCTGCGCACATATACTTGCTAGCGTAGGATCTTCAGATAAAAAGCCATACCCAGGATGAATCGCATCACAACCTGTAGCTAATGCTAAATCTACTATCCGATGAGCATTTAAGTAACCTGCAACAGATTCTGCCCCAATAGAGTGAGCCTCATTAGCTTTTTTGACATGCAATGAATAGCGATCAGCATCAGTATATATCGCAACGGAACGAATCCCTAACTCGCTGCAACTTCTGACTATTCTTACTGCTATTTCACCCCGATTAGCTATCAGTAACTTTTTAATCAAATTATAATTCCCTTAATTTGAATTAAGTCTAAATATTACTATCATCTTAACATTGAAATTAGATTTATAAATTATAAATGTTATAATTTTAATAAGACTGCTTGATAGTCATTTATAGTTATCTAAACAATTTATTTACTTTTTTACTTTACTACTTACATGAACACCAATAATAATTCTGAAACACCTATCTCTGAGTTAGACAAATTAGACTGTTCAATAAAAGAGTTACTAAAAAACTATAAATACCTAAAGTCAGATAATATTAATCTGACCCAAGAGCTTAGAAATCTCAAAAAATCCTATACAGCTTTGTATGATACTCACAATAAAGTAGAACTGCGTGTCAAAAACTTGCTTGCACGCTTAGTTGCTCTCGAAGAATAAACAAGAAAGATTACCAAACGAATTATGAATAATAAAAAAACTATATTAAACGTTAACATATTAGGCAAAGAATATAAAATTGGTTGCTTACCTGAATTCCAAAGCTCTTTACAGAAATCAGCCCAGTACCTTGATAGCAAAATGCGTGAAATCAGAGATCTTCATCAAGTAGTAGGTTTAGATAAAATTGCTGTTTTAGCTGCCCTTCATATTACTCATGAATTGATCACGAAATCCCCTTCCACTACCGGCCTTGCTGCTGTTCAACTCAATGAAATGGAACATAAAATAAAAGAACTCAATGAACAAGTGCTCGAGACTATTGCTGAGCATGATTTTGTTTAGCTGATCACCTATAAATCAATTGGTTACGGATTTTTCTGTCCAAATTCATCACAAGACATATTAATTTGTCCATGTAATCCGTCTCATGTTTGGACAAATTTATAAGTTCTCTTGTAAATTTGTCTAAAACTGATAGTATTATTCACATGTATATAAATAGAGATGCACATTCTACCTTGGCTGAACTGCTAGCTGGTTTTCCGGTTGTAGCTATTACTGGGCCAAGACAATCAGGTAAAACAACGATGGCGCGCCATGTTTTGCCAAATAAGCCTTATGTTAGCTTGGAGGACCCTGATCAACGTGAGTTCGCTACTTCTGATCCTAAAGGGTTCTTAAATACTTTTAGTGATGGTGCAATTATTGATGAAGCACAGAATTGCCCAAAGATCTTTTCTTACCTCCAGAGCATAGTCGACAATAATAATAAATGCGGACAATTTATCCTAACTGGCTCGCAGCAGTTTGGAATGATCTCAAAAATTACACAATCTTTAGCAGGCAGGGTAGGATTGCTAAACTTATTACCCTTTAATTATTCGGAACTTCAAAATAGTAGGTTAGGAATAAACAATCTATCACAAGTCTTGTATAAAGGCATGTATCCTCCTATCTATTCCCGCGATGTAAAACCAAACTTGTGGTATTCAAATTATGTGCAAACTTATATTGAACGTGATGCCCGGCAGCTCATCAATATTGAAAATTTGACTGTCTTTCGTAGATTTATGAAGTTATGTGCTAGCCGCTGCGGTCAATTATTGAATATTTCTTCATTGAGTAATGAGTGTGGTATAGCACAAGCAACAGTAAAAAATTGGCTCTCAATATTAGAAGCAAGTTATATTATATTTTTTCTTAAACCACACTTTAATAATTTTAATAAACGACTGGTAAAAACTCCTAAATTATATTTCTATGATGCAGGTTTGTGCAGTTGGCTATTAGACATAACAACTGCTTCAGAGCTTGATTATCATGCTTATAAAGGTCCATTATTTGAAACCTTCGTTATAAGCGAAATACTAAAATTACAATTTAATGCTGCAAAAATAAATAATTTATTTTTCTGGCGTGATAAAACTGGTAATGAAGTGGATCTCATTATTGACCAGAATAACAACTTAACACCGATCGAAATTAAATCTGGCCAAACAATCGTAAGTGACTTTTTTAAAGCATTAAATAAATGGGTCGAATTAGCAAAAGATAAAACTAAGGTCAATCCCGCTTTATTAATTTACGGTGGTCAAAATAATCAAGATAGAACGAATGCTAAAGTTTTATCATGGCAAAATATAAATGGTCACACTATTAATATTTAATAATAACTCCAAACCGGTTTGGCAATAACTTATTTTTTTTAATTATTAATTTACTCTCAAAGAGTTTGTTTATTAATTAATGCTTAGGCCCTCCTGGCCCCGCTGCTGTTGGTGCCTGTTGAGCAGTAGCTACGCCTGCGGCTGCGGTCTGTCCAGGAAGAGCTGTCTTATCAGCAGATTTTTGATTTACAAACTCAAAGTCTGATTCTTCTCCACCATCGCTAACTCTACTTGCTAACACACCTGAAGTTCCAGGCAGTAGCGCAGCTGGTGGATAATCTTCTCTTGCTTGTTTTGCTATTGCATCAATAAGCAACTTATAAGAATAAAGATGCTGCCCCAGGGTCATGTCTAACCCACTAAGGTTTGTTCTAACTATAAGCATCAGCTCACCAAGTGATTGGTTTGGACGAATATCAGCTAATATTTTTTTAACTTTTCTGGTTTTACTGCGTCCTGATAATAAACCACCTTCATCTTTGTATTTTTCCAAGATAGCTATAATTTTTTGTTGCGGACTTAAATCTTTATTATCAACAATCTCTCTTAATTCTTGTTGGATGCTTAAAGTACGCATAAAATCTTTAGTTGAAGCTTGCATTTGCTTTTCATCGGCTTGAAGAAAACGGTCAGCTTCTGTTTTTAACAAACTAAAAAAAACTGGAAATTCAGATTCAACGGGTAGCGCTGCAATCTGACGAATCATTGCCTTATTGCTCAAAACACTTTTTATTTGGTCCTCGGTTAATTGTTCTGACATTTCCTTAAGTAATTTACCTCTAGCATGAGAATCGTCAACCTTGCTTCCTAGCTCTATTAGCAATGGAACTGCGGTTAGCGTATGCTTACTCGCCAAGAAGAATGCGCTATAACCATAGCTATTCTTTTCTGTTAACATTGTTTCAATCAGCGCATCTCTTTTTGCAACATCTTCAATCTTGCTCACTAGTTCTATCAAAGATGGTATAGTAGTTGGTTGATACTGACACGCCAAAAACAATGCGCTATAACCATTTTTTTCTTTTTCCGTTAACAATTTTTCAATCAGCGCTTCTCTTTTTGCGATATCTTCAACCTTGCTCACTAGTTCTATCAAAGATGGTATTGCAGTTGGTTGACACTGATACGCCAAAAACAATGCGCTATAACCATATTGACCTTTTTCTGTTAATATTTTCTCAATCAGCGCGTCTCTTTTTGCGGCGTTTTCAACCTTGCTCACTAGTTCTATCAAAGATGGTATTGCAGTTGGCTGATACCGACACGCCAACAACAATGCGCTATAACCATCGTTCTGTTTTTCCGTTAACAATTTTGCAATCAACGCATCTCTTTTTGCGACATCTTCAATCTTGCTCACTAGTCCTCTCAAAGATGGTATTGCAGTTGGTTGATACCGACACGCCCACAACAATGCGCTATAACCATCTTGATCTTTTTCTGTTAACATTTTCTCAATCAGCGCTTCTCTTTTTGCGACATCTTCAATCTTGCTCACTAGTTCTATCAAAGATGGTTTTGCGGTTGGTTGATACCGACACGCCCACAACAATGCGCTATGACCATATTGACCTTTTTCTGTTAATATTTTCTCAATCAACGCATCTCTTTTTGCGACATCTTCAATCTTGCTCACTAGTTCTATCAAAGATGGTATTGCGGTTGGTTGATACCGATACGCCAGCAACAATGCGCTATAACCATCTTGATCTTTTTCTGTTAACATTTTCTCAATCAGCGCTTCTCTTTTTGCGACATCTTCAATCTTGCT
>JACCDT011944555.1_pt1 | contig 99770 bp, 87 predicted proteins | sample 7446291 | NCBI WGS metagenome assembly JACCDT01 (sample SAMN15323446, study PRJNA562643) | freshwater metagenome | isolation source: river surface water | place: USA:Blue River Watershed | collected 2017-08-17 | reverse complement strand
CACATGAACACATTACGTCTGACCCCCATATAAATATGCGTATTACTGAGGAAGAGGCAAACATTTTTTGAACCCCTCTCAATAAAGATCTCAAGGCATCAATTATACAGTTTCCGACTTTAAATATTGCTAAATATGAAATATTGAATTAAACTCATAATTAAATAAATTTCGGAGCACTATTATGATTCCTTTTAGCAGTTATAGACGCAGTAACTTTGATTCATTGAATGATACAAAGAGAGGAAGCGGTGAAGCGCAGGGAAGAAGACCCAGCGCCGATCTCATTTCGGAGATTACTATCTCTAGAGCATCCCAAGGTCGCATTATAGATCATCTATTATCAACGCTTCCAGCTCCGCTAATACCTCATCACCTTACATTTCTTCCTAAAATCAAGGAATTTATAAATGAAATATTTATTAGAGTTATAAATGATATACGCGGCGAAGCAAGTTCTGGCAAATATAGCTACAAACTAACAGTTACAGGTATAAATAATGAGGGATTAAAGGTAATCGCGCTTATTTTTGATGAGACTTTTGCAACGCACTCTGGCGAAGCTTATGTAGATCGCTATTATGATAGTTTCGGAACAAGTAAAGAATATACCTACCTTCTACCAATTACTTTAGAAGGACCAACTGTCACGTCAATCCCCTTATTTTGGACACCTGACAACCCTTATATATATATGGAGAAAACGCCAATCTTATCAAGCATTGCAGATGATCGGAGCATTAGTCACTATCATATGGCTCGAGAAGGCAAAGATACTAACTGTAAAATTAATAGTGGTAGTGGAACCGAATTTCAATTTCACAAAACATTTCTTTTTTCTATAAGCCCTTATTTCGAACGCGCTTTTAAAGGTGAATTTAAAGAAAAAGAAGCTCAAACGCTTATTTTATCCTACTATTCAGATGAAACAATCCTAAATTTGCAACATTTTGTTTACCTAGGTGATATTCACCCTGATTCAATAGAAGCGCTTGAACATTTAACTAAAATCATTCATTTAGCCCATGAACTTGGGATACCCAAACTTTACGCCCGAAGTTTAGAGCTTATTGCTAATATCCTTCGAAGAAGTGATCCGGTCGCCCATTCTCAAATCGAAGAAATACTTGTAATAATCTTCCGCCTAGAACTTCCCGATACCCTTACACTACTTTTTCCCTGCTTAAGAGCCGCAGAAAAACTTGAAGACGTAACCGAAGTACGGTGGCATGAAATCCCTACATCTAAACTTCCGGCTCTATTGAGTTCTGCAGCTTCAAATTCATTAATTAAGGTGCAAAGTCAATTAGAAAAAACTTTAAGCTTAGTTCTCCGAGTAGAAGAACCTGTTTCTTCATGCGGCGCAGGTGCTGGCGCAGGAGGAAAGTAATATGTTTGGAGTAACCGGACTTTCTGCATTATTTGCAAGACCCCTGCCATCAAGTACAGCGCCACCATCTCCTCCAGAATCTCATTTTACACCTGGCGACATTGTAAAAATTGGAGGCACTCTGATTGGATTAAGGCACGTCTCTTCTGAAGAGCATGCTGCAAGAGAAGCAGCCTTCGGGATGGTGAATGGTTGCTCACTCAACATCTCGTTTTGCGAAGGATCAGGATTTCAATCTTCTAAATTTCACAACCTCCATCAAAAAATTGAGCGCGGGGAAGATTGCACGGAACTTGTCGCACAATACGAAAGCGCTATCACTAATTTCATCATCGACTCGCTTGAAATGGATTTAGAAGAAGTAACATTTTCAACAGACATGCTTTCCTGTCTTGAAAAAGCTCGTTTTCTAATTGTTAAAACCACGCATTACTTTGCAAGTGATACTCATTACGCATCATATGGCGGACTCGGTCGTTTTCCAAAAGAAACCTTACCAAAAGATGATATCGTGAGACTTCGAACTTTAAACAAAGAAGACCTCTCCCTATCAATAAGGCCACATCCTATTGAAAGAGGTGATGAATCATACACCGATCTTCTATACTTCATTGCAGACCAATACAGAGGTGAGCTTTTGCGCTTCATTCGTGAAGATTTTGATAGATCTAGCTTCCGCTCCATGAGGTAAAATGAACTAGTGATATAGAGCTGAGTTTAACAAAGGGTATTTTTGAGGGTCACGGCGTATAATTGCTAATAACCTTGCCATATAGCCACTGTTTGGCTCGTTAGTTTGAGAAAGCTTACTATCTTCTGATTCTGAAATAAAAATCCAAGCCTCACGAATTAGATCATCACGAAATTTAGCAGCTAAAGATCCGTTTTTGCAATCATTTAAAAAAAGTAGATAACCTTTCTTAAAATCACCTATCCCACCATGGCCACAGCAGGGGCGCATAATATCAATACAATCAGCTGAAGAAAATAACATCTGTTCGATAGGAAGATCTGTATCCTTTCCATGAATAACCATTTCAGAGGCTGATTTCGCAATCTCGCTATCCACACCTTTTTTGGTTAAATGACTTTCAATCATTTTCGCAGAATCAGATTCCCAAAGATCTGGGCCATTTGCCTTTCGACCTGAATCATGAAGAGCAGCAACTCTTCGAAGAAGGTCAATATCAACTTGCACACCCTGATTCTCTCTTAAGTAACATGCCATCACTTCCGCAAAAATGACCACTCGCGAAGCGTGCATACGACCATGGACTCCTATGCTATCAAAAGTCTCTTCATGCTCTTTATAAATTGGGAGGATCTCCAACTCGAACTCTTGAACAAATAAAGCAAAACTAGAAGAGAGGGAATGAGGCTTAGGTTTTTGACAAGAAGAAAGTTTAAAAACTTTGCTAACAGCCACATCAATTAAAGAAATTAATTGTCCTAAAATAGGGACAGCTTCCATTAAAAAAAGTGAAAAATGAATAAAACGTGATAACGGCCTTCCCGACTTAGATTTGTTTAAATGAAGCGCGCAAATGCCCCATGTCAAAGCTGAATTCATATTATATGCAAGATTATTATTAGTTAAAGTTTCCATACATAAATGATATCATATCATATAATTATAGTCATTCTTGGAATGTTATACTGAGAGGGGTTCAAAAATTGGGAATTTTCAAGTCAGAAATCCCCAGATTTGAATTAAGTGTAGCTGGTGTCGAGGGGGAGTGCTATTTGCACTAGATAAGCCCGAGACAAATTTAAAGATGGGGATTTATGACGCAGAAAAAACCAAGTTTTGAATCACGAGCAGTATATTATTAAAAAGATATAATAATTATTTTGCGGTGCAATAAAAGTTAGGCTATAAAATTAAACAATCGAAAATTCACTATTTTTGTATCACGAGTATATATAGTTTTTAAGAAGTTAAAACCGGTTACGGTTACGCAGGCGGTTACGGTTACGACTCTCGAGACCGCATTCTACGATGCGGGAATCCAAAAGGATGGCTGCTCTCGCGCCTGCTACCAAAAACACGATTATTATTTGATCAACTGCGTGAAACAGCAGCCATTCCCGTAACCGTAACCGGATTTAATTTAAAAGATCTTAGAGCCTAACTTCTATTGCACTGCCAATTATTTTAACAAAGTTTTACTCTAATGAGATTGCCCTGATGGCGCGTTTAATGGCCGGGATATACCGAGGTGCACAGGAAAGTGCTCTGCAACCTAGCTCTAGGAGCTTTTTTGTGTGAAGAGGATTCGAGGCAATTTCTCCGCAGATGCTTACAGGAATGTTAGCTCCGTGGCCTACTTTAACAACATGCTCAATCATGCGTAAAATGCTTGGATGAGCCTCTCCATAGCGATCGCTAGTAAGAGGGTTAGATCTATCTACGGCAAGTGTGTATTGAATCAGATCATTTGTGCCAATGGAGAGAAAATCACACTCTTTAACCATATGATCACACATGATAACAAATGCAGGCACTTCGACCATACAGCCTATAGAGAGGTTCTTCTGGACGTCATATCCCTCCTCTTCTAATTTTAATCGCTCTTTATAAATATGAGCCTTTGCCTCGATAAGCTCCTCAATATCAGTTACAAGAGGGAGCATAAGATGTACTTTCCCGTAGCTACTAGCTCGCAAAATTGCACGCAGTTGGGTCGAGAAAAACTTTTTATGTTTTAAAAGAAACCGAATAGAGCGCTCGCCAAGGGCAGGATTGGGTTCATGATTACTTCCAGATAGGAGTTTTTTATCGCTTCCGATATCAAAAACTCGGAATACAATCTCCATGTTCCCAGCAAGCTGAATGAGTTTTTTATAGAGTTGATACTGCTGATTCTCACTAACTGTTTCGAGCTCTTTTCGTAAGTAGAGAAATTCAGAACGAACAAGTCCTATTTTTTTTATTTTTGCACGTTTTAAAAGATCTAAATCAGCTAAATTTTCAACATTAGCTTGAACATCAATAACCGTGCCATCGAGTGTTTTAACATCGCCATCTTCTTCTTTCATCACATCAAAACGTACACTTTGTCCACGCTGTTTGTTTCGATACATGTTTGTTGTTGCCTTAGAAGGATTAATAATGACATTTCCATTATCTCCATCAACAATGACAGTGCTGCCTCCGCTCTCTTTTAAAACATCAATTTTTATATTTGATACATAGGGTATTGCTTTTGCCTTAGCTATTAAAGCTGCATGCGATGTACTACCGCCAATCTCTGTAATGAATGCTTGAACTTCACCAAGTGTTGCTTCCGCTGTGTAGGATGGGACAAGCTCATAGGTACAAATAATGCTTTGCGGCAATTTTGTTTCATCATATTCTGTCCATTCTGGATAGAGATGTTTCAAAACTCTTGCTGCCACATCTTTAACATCTAAAAGCCGTTGGTGAACTTCTGGATCGCTCTCTTCATTAAAAAATTGAAGGTACTCAGTAATAAACCCCTTAAATACCGTTTCGCTATTTTTCTTAAGAGATTTAATTCGATCTTCAATCTCCCCTGTTAAAAGGGGGTCTTCGAGCATCTGAATCTGGGCGCCAATAATTGTAGCCCCTTCATCTCCCCCTTCATCATGAAAAAGAGTCTGAAGCTCTTTTAAGTCATTCTTGCTTTCCGAAAGTGCCTTTCTATATCGATCAATTTCATCTTCAATTTCGTCTTCGGTAATCTCATATTCTGGGACAATCCACTCTTCATTGTGATGAAATATTTGGATGACACCAATAGCAATTCCCCCGCTAATAGGAACTCCCTGCAACCGGATTTCTTCACAAACAAGTACCACTTTTTCCAAACAGTCAATTCGTCAATAGTGTTCAATAGTATATCTTTTAACAAATTCAGAGCAACAAAGTTATTCGCTTTCTTCTTCGAACGCTTTTACAGGAATGCGCTTTTGTCTTTTAGAGATGGCTTCAAGAAGTTTGACATTAAACTCCTTTGCAGAGTTATACCCCATTTTTTTAAGACTATAATTTAAAACAACTGTTTCTAGAAGAAGAACAACATCACGCCCCGGTTTTACAGGGAGAATATGAAAAGGTACTTTCACGCTAAGAAAATCAAGATATTTTTCTTCCAAGCCAATCCGATCATAAAAGTGGGCTGTATCCCATTCCTCTAATTTGACAACGACATCAATTCGTGCGGTTTCACGTATACAGACTGCGCCATAGATGTGCGCAACATTAATGATTCCAATGCCTCGAATTTCAAGCATATGACGTGTAAGCTCAGGACCTGTTCCTACAAGGCTACCACCTTCACGGCGCTTAATAATCACTACATCGTCAGATATAAGTCTATGGCCGCGCTCAATTAAACCTAATGCAGTTTCACTTTTACCAACGCTAGAATCTCCCTGGATCAACACTCCAACTCCAAATGCTTCAACAAGAGTGCCATGACAAGACATTGTGGGAGCAAACTCTTTACTAAGAGCAACTGTGAGTTTTTGTAAAACCTCTGAAGTAGTCAAACTGGTACGAAATAATGCAAGCTCTTTATCCTTACAAAGTTCAATCATTTCAGGAAAAGGCTTTAATCTTCTAGAAAGAATCACTAATGGTAATTCTTCAGAAAAAATTTGAGACAGTCTCCGCCTTCTTGTTTCAATGCCAAGCTCTCTAAGATATTCCATTTCAACGCGACCAAATACTAAAACTCGCTTTGATGAGTGACCTTTTAGAAAGCCGGTAAGAGCCAAGCCAGGTCTTTCAATTTCAACAGCTCGGATCGATCTTTTCAGCCCCCCTTCGCCAGAACAAAGTTCTAAAGCTAGGGCTTCACGGTATTTATCAAAAAATTCACCAACGCCTAACATGGTTTTCACTTTACACGGTGATGGGTAAAATGTATACACTGAAGTATGAAGGGATCATGTAATCGTAAGAAGCTGATAGTCATAGGAGGAGGATTTGCGGGGCTAAATTTAATTCAAAGCCTTAAACATGCTCCATTTGATATTACATTAATTGACAAAAGGAATCATCACCTCTTTCAACCACTTCTATATCAGGTAGCTACAGCAACATTAGCCCCGAGAGATATTTCTGTAACATTTAGAGAACTATTTGCAAAACAGCAACATACAACTGTTATCATGGGCGAAGTAGTCCAAATTGATAAGGAAGATAAAAAAGTAGTTTTAGAAAACGGTGATACTTTTGATTACGACTATCTAGCAATTGCTGTGGGGTCAAAGCACTCTTATTTTGGACATACAGATTGGGAACCTTTTGCCCCGGGGATCAAAACAATTACAGATGCCCTAAAAATTAGAGAGCACATCTTAACTGCCTTTGAAATAGCTGAAAGACTTGACTCGCTAACAGAAACGCCTAAATATCTTACATTTGCAATCGTTGGCGGCGGCCCAACTGGTGTTGAATTTGCAGGAACGATTGCCGAACTGATCAAAAAAACGATGCATGGCAATTTCCGAAGAATAAAAACAGAAAAAGCAAGAGTATTTCTAATCGAAGCTTTCGATCGAATTCTTCCCTCATTTCATCCCAAACTCTCAGAAAAAACTAAAAGTGATCTTGAGAAAATGGGCGTAACAGTTTTAACAAACCATGCTGTAACAGAAATTACGAAAGATGGCGTTCGCCTTGGCGAAATTTTTATCCAGTCTAGAAACATCATCTGGGCAGCAGGCAACTCCATACCAACTGTTGTTAAAACACTTGGTTCGGAACAAGACAAGCAAGGTCGAGTCATTGTAGAAAAAGATCTGTCGATACCAAATCACCCTGAAATTTTTGTTCTTGGGGATGCAGCTCACTTCAAAAACAGAAAAAACATTCCCCTTCCAGGCGTTGCAACTGTTGCTGTTCAACAAGGTAGATTTCTTGGAGCTCTTTTAAAAGCAGAAGTTAGAAAAAAGCAAATCCCCAAACACCGAATAAAAGGATTTAAATACTTTGATAAAGGGAGTCTTGCAACAATTGGTACAGGAAAAGCAGTTTGTACAATCGGCAAATTTAATTTCTCTGGATTTTTTGCTTGGTTTCTTTGGGCTGTTGTTCACATTGCCTACCTCATCGGATTCCGTAATCGCATGAGCGTTATGCTAGAATGGTCCATCCATCTTTTTACCGGAACAAGATCTTCAAGACTCATCCACTCTACAATCGATGAGAAACTTCCCAAACGAGACGACATCTAGTATTCTAAAGTAAAGTTATGATAAAGTACTGCATGGATCGATATCCGGCACTCTATTATGGCCTTGCTTTATTGAGCGGCGTTGCCCTTGCATATGGCATATGGCCAACACTTTTTTTGATTTTATTTGGCCAGAGTAGAATCAATAAAATAGGCTTTGCTTTGATTGCGAGTTTTGCTCTAATCGAAACGCTTTATTTTATGCCCATTCTCCCACCAGGAAAAGTCAGTGGTCATGGCTATTGCCAAATTAGTAAAGTCCGGGTAAGCGATAATTCTCTTGGGTATTTTGGCAATCTGAGTTGTTTTATAACAGAGGATAAAACCTACTACGATATACCGGTCAAGTTTTTTAGAAATAAGCTCTTAGATGATTCCACGGACTATCTTGTTAGAGGAAGCCTTAGAAAAAATCCTGCAGGCCCCTACACTCTTTTTCCGTCAATTATAGAAGCAGTTCCCTACACAAACAACCTCTGCCAGCTAAGATTTAAGCTGAAGGAGAAATTTCGTGCCTATATTTCTACTCATTTAAAAGATGAAATGTGTGCTGCATTCTTTTCTTCTCTTGGCACAGGAGAAATTGAAAATAGGCTCCTTGGATTGCAGTTCAATAAGGCGGGCCTTACCCACACACTCGCAATTTCAGGCTTTCACTACACATGGCTTGTTTTTATAATGGGGAGCTTCTTTCACTTATTCTTATCAAAGAGAAAAACCTGTTACTTCCTTCTTATTATCGTCTCACTCTATTTTCTCTTTATCGGAGAAACCCCTTCTCTAAATAGAGCCTGGCTTGCAGCCCTTATCTATCTTGTGGGTTACCTAATTAAAGAACCTGTTAGCGGTCTTAACTCGCTTGGCGTGGCGCTCATGATTTCCCTCATACTAGATCCCCTAGTTCTAAAAGAAATCGGCTTTCAATTAAGTTACCTAGCAACATTTGCAATTCTCGCCATTTACCCGACAATAGAAATATGGCTTCGCAAATTCTTTCCCAAAAGGCAAACCTTCAAACTCGGATTCCTCCTCTCCTCATTCTGCCGCAACACCTTCGCAATCACAATAGCCGTCAATTTAGCAACAGCCCCCTTACTCCTCTACCATTTCAATTACTTTCCCTATTTAAGTCTTTTTTTTAATCTCTTTTTCCCCATTGCTATCACACCCTGTATGATTGCCCTTATCCTGTCTCCCATCCCGCTAATCGGTCCCCCCATCTTAAAACTAACCGAAATCTACACAACCCCCCTTCTGAGCACCATCTTTTACGGGGTCGATCTGATCGAAGGGGGCCTCTGGAGCTCCCAGATCCCCTTTGATCTACTCGCAGCCCTACTAATTCTTGTACTAATTATAGGCCTTTGGCTCGAACAAAGGAAATACGCCCTCTACCACTTAGAAGGTGTCTAATATTTATGATTGAGATCAGGGATATTTCTCTTATTTTTACCTGTTAAAAGAAAACCACTTGTACCCAATACGAGAGCTATGGGAATGACCGCAATACCATAGATAAGAGCACTTGATGAACTTGGACCACCCAAAACATTCACTATAGACCCAACAACAGTGTGGAATGCGTAGCCAAAGAACATAATGATCATATTGGCAACTGCCGTTGTAAGTCCGGCTACCTCTTCTCTGACATATGTCGATGCTTTGTAGATAGCTAAAATTTGATAGGCAGAAGCTACGCCCACTATCACAAATGCAATACTCAGAATTGATACGGGCAACTGGAATATCAAAAGAGCGCAAAAGCTGATCGCCATAACAATCCCTGCGCAAATAATTGTCTTAAGATAACCCAATTTTTCTGCAATAAGGCTAAGAACTGGGGCGCCAAAGCACATTCCAATAAATATCATGGAAGGGATGGATGCAGATATAGTAGCTTCAAATCCATAGACTTGTTTTAAAAAGACTGCGCTCCACACGTCGGCAAATCCTTCTAATGGACCTACCATCAATCCTGCAAATATACACGTCCAAACCACTTTTTTATTTTTAATTACCTCTTTAATATCTGCTAAAACACCCCGTTTTGATGGGCTTTTAATATCTGGCACAATCATATATGTAATAGCAGCTAAAAAAGCCCCAATAATAGCGAAAGTCTGAACAACAAATTGATAACCAAAAACTTCGCGCATATAGCTTACTGGACCACCGCCATAAATAGCTCCTATCAATCCAATCGTAACCGATATGCTAAGCATCCTAGCAAATCGCTCTTGACTAAAGCTCATTCGCACAATTTTAAATACACCCAAAATTGCAGCAGATGATCCCATACCAATTAATACCCTTCCAAGAATTGGATAAACCCAATAATCAGAAAAAATCAATGGAAGCAATCCTATTGCTGATAAAAGAATGCATCCACTCATTACTTTTTTGGGGCCAAATCGATCCATCAAAATGCCTATAGGCAAATGCATAGCTGAATAACCAATGTAATAGAGTCCAGAAAACTGACCAAAAACAGCTGCACTGATGTGAAATTGACTCATGATATCATCTAGCATGATGTTAGGCATCACTCGCAAAATATATTGATACGCGTAAAATAAGGATGCTGTCATCCATACTGTCATTGAAATTAAGCGTCCCCTCGAAATTGAAGAAATCATAACCATATCCTATTTATTTAGATTTGAAAAACTTAAGTAGTTGATAAAAAAAGGGAATAAATATTAGAGTGCCTGACGGCACAGTAGTAGTTGAGCGCACTCGAGGCTGCTCTTAAAACTAACGGAAATGTGATCTTTTTTTACGTTCATACAACCATTTTACTAAATCTTATTGAAACGGGCAAGGAAAGAAATTATTTTAATTTATCGCTTATTACCTTTCCTGTAACCGCCTGCGTGACCGTATTTAATTTTAAAATGTGATCTGCGCAATCAGTTACGGACCTAATTTGAAATTGAATAAAAACAAAATTTTTATTATCCTCTTTGCAAATTGGAGGAATATGGAAACTATTGTGCGAATAAGAAATCCAGATGAATGTGTGAGAGTCGAAGGGTATTTATCTCTTGCATGTCTAACTACCACAGAGCGTCAATGGACGTATTTACGCGTCTCATCTGATACGACTGTTGAAGCTGTATTGCAATTTTTTCGAGCAACTTGTCTTGGGTGGCCGTATTCTATGAGGCCTGCCTTGGATTGGGATGAGGTGTTTTTTAAAACACTAGAGGATGGAGAAGTTGTTAAGATGGGAAGGTTTGAGAGTTTTCCTTTAACTGCGAGATTGAATGAGTTTGTAAAGGCTGAAAAAAGCGTTATTGCTATTGAATTAAACATCTATGTTCCCTCAGGTTTCACACCAGAAAGAGACCCAAAATACTTGTTTCCCTTAGAACCATCACCTGAAATAAGTACACGGATCAAACAATTATATGCGGAAGAAATCTTAAAACAAGATCAAGATTCATGGGGAGAGTTTGGTGTTGCTTTACTTCGAAGAAATAGCAGCCCTGTTAAACATGATGAGAGTGAAAGGATACTTGATTTTTCACCGCGGTTTAAGTATTACGGTGGAAAATATGAAAAAGAACCCGAGCAGGTGCGAGTAAAAAGTGATGCTACCGTTGAAAACGTGCTTCAATTTTTCAGAAGGTATTGTTTTCGGTGGCCAACAACGATACGTGCTTGGGGAGCTGAGAGAAGCTTTCCTATAGAAAAAAAAATGGAAGAAATTTTCCCTTCTGAACACGTATCACTTGGTATAGAATTGCTCCAAGCTGAAGGTGAAAGATCTCATCCTAGTTGTCTTGCTCCCTATCATTCTTCTCGTGAAATTGAACTCCTTTATCTTGTAAAGTCTGCAGTGGATCTCAGAATAAATGAACCTTGTGAATGTGTAATCGCCTAACTTTACATCACCTTTTAAAATAAAAGGGGCATTCCACCAACTTCTTCTAATTTATAAATGGAGGTTTTTAGCTTGGATATCCCCAATTTTTGAGTCTTTTAGCGCATAAAAATAATTTTATTTTTCAAAACAAGAGGAGCATAATCAGAAATATCACTTCCAGGAATATTCTAAGAATTTCTCTTTTAAATTGACAAAATCGGGGGTAAATTGTTAAAATTGTCCGCAGTTTCAAGATGGCGGTAGTAGCTCAGTTGGTTAGAGCGCGAGATTGTGGTTCTTGAGGTCGAGGGTTCGATCCCCTTCTATCGCCCCATTTTCTTTGACACGTGCGTGCTCTTTCCTGTATGCTAAAATTATGCCTAAAGTGATAAAAAATCTACGCGCAAAAAAAATTCATCACCATCCGGAAGCGAAGGGCCTTCTTTTCATTGCGATTAGCCTGCTTGTTTTTTTGTGTTTAGCAAGTTTTATTGAAGGTAAGCCGAGAGAGAATTGGCTGGGCGCAATTGGGTATTTTGTTGCTTATGGCCTGCATTATGCATTTGGGCTTGCGAGTTATTTTTTTGTAACCTTTTTGTCTTGGATGGGTTGGCGTTTGATTAAAACGCAGAGTTATTCAGACTTTACTGTTAAGGCCATTTATCTTTCATTTTTCATGTTGAGCAACTGCATTCTATTGAATTTGCTTGCAGAAACAAAATGGATTGATCTCTCCATTTTTTATCCAAAGGTATACTCCGAATCGGCTATTTTACGCATTCCATTACCGATCAAGTACACTCGCTACAATTTAGGAGGAGTCCCTTTTTATTATTTATATAGAGATTTACCTCACTTCAATTTGGAAGAGCTTTTAGGGAATTTAGGCGTACTACTAACTTTCTCTCTAACATGGATCGTCTCTTTCATTCTTCTGACAGATCTTAGCTTCTTAAATGGCGTTAGGACAGCGCTAAAGTTGATCCCTATTGCTTACGAAAGCGCTCTTTTTGTCATGAAAAAGACACTCCATCTAATCCGAAGAATTTTTCCCATTGAAGAACCTTTGACTGCTGATCTGATCGACAATGTAGTTTTACCAAAACCTGCCCCTACCTATAAATTTACAAAACCTGTGGAGAAACCGAAACCTAAATATAAACCGCCCATTAAATTTGATGACGATGAAGAAAGTGAAGATGATGAAGAGGAGGAAGAAGTTTTCAAACCTTCCAGCACGGCTCTTATAGTGCCCCCCCCAGCTGCACCTCCAAAAAAATTGCGCCTCCTTTTACCCAAAGGAAGTTACAATCTCCCGCCGCTTTCGCTACTTACTGACGCAAAAAAAGTGGACCAAACGGGGCTAAAAAAAGAACTGAAAAAACGTTCCGATGTTTTAGAAGAGACATTAAAAAGCTTTGGCATTGAGGCAAAAGTAGGCAATATTTATGCAGGGCCCACTGTAACTCTTTTTGAAGTACATCCCGCAATCGGTGTTAAAGTACAGAAGATCAAGTCTTTAGAAAATGACATAGCGCTGAATCTTCAAGCAAAGTCCATTCGTATTATTGCTCCAATTCCCGGAAAGGCAGCAGTTGGCGTTGAAATCCCCTCCCTCTACCCTCAAGAGGTCGGCTTTAAAGAGATGCTTTCTACTTATCGTGATGCAGAAAATAAATTTCATATTCCCGTTATGCTGGGGAAAACTGTAAGCGGTGAAGATGTCCTTTGCGATCTTACCAAAATGCCTCACTGTCTTGTTGCGGGGGCTACAGGATCTGGAAAATCGGTCTGTATCAACACCATCATCATGTCGATTTTAATGAATCTCACGCCGGACGAAGTAAGGCTAATTTTAATTGATCCTAAAAAAGTCGAACTCACCCCCTTCTCGCATCTACCACATCTGATTGCCCCTGTTATTACGGAACCAAGAGATGCTTACGGCGCGCTCCAATGGCTTGTAAAAGAGATGCAATTTCGCTATGAAATATTCAAAAGACTTGGGGTAAGAAACGTATCCGCATTTAATAAACGAACAATTGATAAAGAGCTCGAAGCAACACTAGATCTAGAAATTCCAGAAAAAATGTACTTCATTGTTTGTATCATTGACGAATTTGCCGATCTTATGATGACATCTAGCGCTGATCTTGAAACACCTATTGCTCGGATTGCACAAATGGCAAGAGCAGTTGGCATCCACCTTATGCTAGCCACACAAAGACCCTCAAGAGAAGTCATTACAGGACTAATTAAAGCTAACTTCCCCACCCGAATTGCCTTCAAGGTTTCTAGCCGAATCAACAGCCAAATCATCCTAGATGAAAACGGCGCCGAAACCCTACTCGGTAATGGCGATATGCTCTTCCTCCCTCCTGGCACATCTCAAATCGTCCGTTGCCAAGGTGTATACATACGAGATGAAGACATTAACAGAGTCGTCTCTCATATCAACGAACGCATGCCCACAAACTACCTCATCCAATCATTTGAAAGTCACGCAGGCCCTGAAACCCCTGAAACAGAAACAGGCGAATCAGGCGATCCCCTTTATGAAAAAGCGCTTGAACTTGTCCTAAGTTTTAGAACAGCCTCAACAACATTCCTCCAAAGAAAACTCAAAATCGGTTACGCCAGAGCAGCATCCCTCATGGACGAGCTCGAACAAAATGGCATTATCAGTCCAGCCGACGGCAGCAGACCACGCCGCATCCTTGACGGCAACTCTTAATCATTGAATTCGTGACGAACATAAACTTTTTGCTAAATTCGCCTCATGAGATGCCGCTGCACGGAACAAAAAGCCCAATGTCAGCGCATTAGCAGCATGGAAACCCACTGTAACACTATACGCTTTCATCCATATTATATTAGAGTCAACGTCGCTTTGAGAACCATCAAAGAGAATAGTAAAAACCGTCTGAGCAGCATATCTGACTGCTTGAGCAGTAGCATATGTACCTAAACCCAATGAGAATACACTTCCCAATAAAGGCGTGGAGCAGTATGAAGTAAACCTTTTACAAATCGAATCCTCAACCCTAACTTTTGCAAATAAATTTATCATAATAAACCTCCTAAAAATGTGCATTTACTATGATTATACTAAATCACTTAAATCTACACAAAATTAAAATTAAAACTGCACATACACAACGAAACTCAAAAGCAAGGAAAACAGAGCTAATTTTCCAAGATATTAGCCAGATTTTAAAGAATTTAGCAAGGATGGAAAGATGAAAGGGTACAAAACTAAAGAAATTTAAAAAAGGATTAGTTCGTTATCAAAATATTCGGATATTTTTTTCTTATTTCATTCTTCTATCTTTCCATCCTTGCTAAATTCTCTTTTTTTTAAAATAGGATGGGCTTGCTGACTTTGTCAGCGTAGGCAATAGAGATCTCAACCTCTTTGTTTTGTTTTGCAAGGATACCCTTTACAGTTTGCAGGGCAACTGTAGGATTGTTGCATTCAGAAGAAAGATGAGCTAGATAGACGTGTTTAAGGCCTTCGTGGTGGACGCTTGCAAGGAGCTCGCCGGCTGATTTATTAGAAAGATGGCCTTGGCGACTGAGGACTCGCTGTTTGTAGACAAGGGGTCTTGATGAGGCGTGCACCATTTCTTCTTCATGATTGGCTTCAAGGTAGATGTAGTCGCTATCGCGAAGGTGCATTTCTACAAGTTTTGTTGCAAAACCAAGGTCTGTGCAGATCGATATTTTTTTATCATTTGTAAGCACTGTGTAGGCTACGGGATCAAGGGTATCATGCTGGATGCTAAAAGGCTGTATTTCTAGATCGCGGAATGTAAAGCTTTCTCCTGTGGAAAAAATCTTAAATTTAGGACGAATATCAATCATTTGGCAGATTGCTTTTGCAGTATCGCTGTTACAAAAAATGGGAATATCTAGTTTTTTTGCAATCATTTCTAGGCCACGGACATGATCAATATGTTCATGTGTGATCATAACAGCATCGATTTCTTCAATTTCCACTTCAATTTCTGCGAGTTTTTCTTTTATATTTTTAAATGTAATTCCGACATCGAACAAAACCTTAGTCTTATCCGTGCCTAGGTAAATCACGTTTCCGCTTGATCCGGACGCTAATGGACAAAAACCTTTCATGAAATTCTCCTTAAATTACAAAAAAAATATTCCCAACAATTCTTTGCTACAGTATATCGAAACTAAGGGTATATATGGAACTTTTAAGAGATTTTGAAGAGACTTTATCAAGACTCATTGAGAATCAAGAGGCGTTAAATGCTATTTCGGAAAAGGAGAGTTTCATTTTCGAAAAAGAGGCTCTTTTGAAAACGCAAGAAAGTCTAAAAGCGCATGTGTTTTTTCTAACAGACATCTATCCGAAGCAAAGATCTCGAGTTAAAGGCTCTTATATGCAAAAGCAAATGTTGATACAGAAATTTTCTTATCTTAAAAAAATTTGCAAAATCGATGTCGAAATTCCCTTTCAATCAAGCGTTTCGCTTCGCAAGCACCGATTTAAAAAAATCACTTCTATTTCTTAGAAATCACAATCCTGACATACTATTTTTCATGTCAGCTATAGATTTTATTTGCAGATATATTTCGAAGGAGTTTTTTTCACCCTATATTATAGGATCATCAGCCGAATGGCGCCGAAAAAAAGCGGAACCAGACATAAATCGGCTACGCGATAAGCAAATATTGATTAATGGTGTTGACGCGACGGTAATTGAAAAAACAGGCCCAAAATGGATTGTTTATGTTCTTCCCTCAAAATTGCTTTGGCAACAAAACTATGACAAAGCTCCTGATAACGCAAAACCAACTGCAAGGAAAATCACAACCTTAGCCCAACTCGCAAATTCTACAGATCGCAATGTCTTATGTGCAAACTATAGAAAAAAGCCTAGCTCATTTCAGGATGTTATAGATGATGTCGATACAGGCGTAAAATACCTACTAGAAAAAGGCGTACAGCAAAGCGACATTTTATTCTATGCCCATTCAATTGGATCAGTTGCAGCTCTTCAACTTGCAAAAAAATATAATACTGCTGCTGTCATTCAAAACACCTTCTCTAAACTGGAAGATCTCGTCGAACCTTTCTCTAAAGCTCTTGTAGCCGACAATTTCACCCGAATCAAGAGTCGCGTAGCAAATCAGAAAAACCCATCGATAAAACTCGTTGAAAAAATTAGCTTTATTCTTGAAGATCTAACTCTATCTCTCCCTCATCTAGCTATTCGAATCTCTTATTTTACCCTCTCTCTACTAAAAAACTTATGCTATCGCAATTTCGATGAAGGAAAAAGCGACGCTTTAGAAATCTGTAAGACCCTACTAATAGATACAACAATCACAATAAGCTCACTTTTTTCACTCATCAACATCAATAAAGTTAATCAATTTAATGCATACTGCAAAAACTTCTATTTGAATCGATCAGCCATATGCAAAGCGTTATCCTCACCCAAATTCATATGTCTCGCTAAAAAAATTCTCCAAAAATCTGGCTGGCATGCAGACAACACAAGTGTCGTCCTTTCTATGGATCCAAATAAACTCTTTATAGTTCAACTTCCAAACGACAAGACAATGAACGGAGCAACACTAGAACAAGGACTTAAAGAAGCAGGAAGTACAATTCAGATTCATAGCTTTGAAACAGACAAAGAACAAGACAGCCACAACGAAATGGCAAGCCCTGTCCACACAGACTGTCCACTTTACAATCACATCAACGAATTTATCGCCCTCAACTAGAAAAAAGATTCATCCAGTTTCTCTCTGCTCTCGGTTTCGTCGAGCGCTCTTCGGTGAACCCTCTTTTTTTATTGACTACTCTTTCTTATCGCTCTTTTTGTATTGGATGCGTGTTACTTTTTTAACGCCACGCTTTTTCTTCTCTTCCATAAGCTCTTTTACTTCTTGGGGAGTCGCTTTGGTCTTCTTTTTAGGAAAAAGATCTTGGGCGAGCTGAGTAAGCCTTGGTTCTGAACCGGAAGGTTCTTCTTGAGTAGCTTTTGCAACCAAAGTGCTAATAATTTTTTTATCACTAGCGCCGCTTGGTGTAAAATCTTTAAGCTTGGTTGAAAGATGACGAAGGGATTCAAGTCTTTGAGAAAGAATCTCAAGCTTTGTATCCACTTTATCTTTGTTGCCACCTCGAAGATTTGCTAGGAACTGCTCTTCACTATCAAATTTAGACGAGAATGACGCTCCACCTGTACCAAACTCAGGAATAAAGAGAAATTGACGCAATGGAAGCGGCACTGTTGTATATAAGTCGTGTGTAAGCTCTGGCTCAATCTCAACTTTTGCTTGCTGCTTAGGCGGGCGCCCTCTTTTTGGTCTAGGATTCAGCGCTTCGCTTGAGTAATACGTTTTAGCTTTCAATTCAAGAACTTCTCTAGCTTGATTAAGCTCTTTATTTACCTTAGTGTCAAATACATGCTCTTTAAGTTTTTCAACAACATTTCGTGTCAGTTCAAGGTCTTCTTCAAATACAAAGACAATATTGCTTTTTCTTAGCCATTCAATGATTCGAACACGTGACCTTTCATGGTAATATTGTTGCCATTTATCAAGTTCATTTAGGTGGTCATAGATAAATTCAAGAAAATTTTCGCGAGATTCTTTCCCGCTAATCAGATCGGCAAGCTTTTCTTTTGTATCAATATCGTAAACTTTTTCGTTTACAAAGCCTTCCATAAATTTTTTTGTTTCATAGTAGCTAAGCTTAGGCACTAAGCAATACCTGTCAGGATGAGCCTTAAATTCAGCTTCTGCAGGAAGAAGATCTTCCTCATTTTTATCAAGATCGATGTACAGCAGAAAACCTTCAACTCTGTCTAAATAGAAATCTCTTTCATCATCAGACTTAGAAAAAGCCTCTAACAGTCTATGGTAGCGTAAGATAAGGGGATTTTTAGCTCTAGGATATTCTTCTTTCATGTTTTTCTGCTCCGTATTGATATACTATAGCATAAAAAGTCCATTTTCAGTAAACTGTATTCCGTACTCTAAAAATTAAAGAGCCTGATTCCCTATGCTAAACATTAAGCAAATCATTAAAGAGCCTAAAGCTATTGAAGAAAGACTTAAGCGTAAGGACGCATCACTTTCCTTAGATCCGCTTTTAAATTCGTATGAAGCCTATTGCAAAGCAAAAGTTGAATCAGAAGAGGCCGCATCACACCTCAATCGCCTTTCAAAAGAAATTGGCGAAAAGAAAAGACAAGGACTTGACACTGAATCTTTAATGGAAGCTGTTTCTGACGCAAAAGAGAAAGTTCAAAATCTTTCAGAAAATACCCCTGAATTGGAAAGACAATACGAAACTCTCCTATCCGAATTGCCAAATTTACCTGATGATGACATCAAAATTTCACCTGATCCTAAAGACAATGTCTGCATAAAAAGTCATGGCGAAAAACCTGAATTTACTTTTCCCATTAAAAACCATGTAGAACTCGGCGAGAAACATGGTCTCTTTGATTTTAAAAGAGGCGCAAAAATTTCCGGCGCTGGCTGGCCTGTATATAAAGATCTAGGAGCAAGACTTGAATGGGCTCTTCTCAATCTCATGATCGAAACGCACATAAAAAATGGCTTTACCTTCACTTTAGTTCCGCATCTAGTAAGACCTAATATTATGTACGGATCAGGACAACTCCCTAAATTTGAAAAACAGCTTTTTAAATTAAAAGATGATGACTACGATCTTTTTCTTATACCAACCTCAGAAGTTGCTCTAAACGGCCTTCACTATGAGGAACTTCTTTCTGAAGAAGAGCTACCAAAACTCTACACATCCTATTCACCCTGCTTTAGACGCGAAGCTGGATCACACGGAAAAGCAGAACGAGGATTGATTCGCGTACACCAATTTAATAAAGTAGAAATGTTTGCCTTTACAAAACCAGAAGAAAGCGATCAAATTTTTGACAAAATGATGAAAAGCGCTGAAGAAGTCCTTGAAAAATTAGAGCTTCATTATCGCAATATGCTCCTTGTTACAGGCGATATGTCCTATGCAGCGGCAAAAACAGTTGATATCGAAGTTTGGCTTCCTGGTCAAGACCGGTATTACGAAGTCTCATCTGTTTCTAACTGCAGAGATTTCCAAGCAAGACGCTCCAAAATCCGTTATAAAAAAGATCAAAAAAGCAATGAATTTGTTCATACACTAAACGGATCAGGACTTGCAACCTCAAGACTTATGGTCGCTCTTATCGAAAACAATCAAAACGAAGATGGCTCCATTACATTGCCTAAAGCGCTTCGTCCGTATCTCGATAACAAAACCCACATATCTTAGAACTTTCTTCCGGGCTTTCCTTTTTCTCATGAATCGATTAGAATCTATTTTATGAACTCACATTTTAAAGGACGTCCGGTTCTTGATCACCTCAAAGAAGCTAGGCTGAAAGGTCACATCGCTTCCAAGGAATCGCATGGCATTGAGGCAGAAGGACATTTAATCGGAGGTGCCGATGCTGCAAGAGAAGCAGCCCTGCTTGCCTTACTTTTATCCATTGTATCTACTAACCTTGGCATCAGCTCATCATCAACACATTTACTATTGTGCCTTGTACTAGCAGGTTTTTTCTTTTGGAAAGTTGGTCGCAGCGCATCTCTTGGCTGGGCAAGACTTGAACGAATCAACAAACTTGTCGCAGATGAAAAAAATGAAATCGAAACCAATCGAGAAGAAGAAAAATCAGAACTAACCGCAATGTATAAAGCAAAGGGCTTTACAGAGCCCCTCCTCTCTAAAGTAATTGACGTACTCATGGCAGATGACAATAAACTCCTCGGCATTATGCTTGAAGAGGAACTTGGTGTCTCACTAGAATCATATGAACACCCTCTAAAACAAGCCCTCGGCACAGCAATCGGCCTTTTCCTAACCTATACAATCCTCTTTGGCGCGCTCCACCTTTCACCGGTCTATGGCATCCTAATCTGCGCCCCCCTGATCATTCTTATTGCATCAGCCTTTATGGCGAAAATCGAAAAAATCAGAGCCCTCCATGCCACAGTGTGGAACCTAGCAATCACTTTCCTAGCCGTCACAACCACCTACTTCCTCACCAAACTATTATGAAGATAAAGACGGTTTCGCCTTATGCTCTTGAGGAATACTTTTCATCAGGTTATGAAGAGTCGGCTAATCCTTTTATTACAAGCGATTCACGCAAATGGGGCAAACATGTTGCACTGCTTGGCTCTGTTTTTGCCTTACTTTTTTTGATAGCAGCCTATGCGACAAGTAAATATTCATTTGCACTTTCCTCATTTTTTCTCGTCTTTGTTTATTTTTTAGCGGGAACACCATCACTCATTCGATCTTTAGAAGACCTATTTGATTTCGATGTGAATATTCAAGTTCTTATGACTCTTGCAGCCCTTTTATCGGTTGGCATTGGAGCCGAACTTGAAGGAGGGCTCCTACTTGTTCTCTTCTCTTTATCTGAGTCGTTAGAAGAGACTGTCACCCAGAAGACAAAGGGAGCGCTAAATGCGTTGCACAAGCTTTCCCCAACAACTGCCTATATTGTCAATCCGGACGGATCTGTTTATCCAAAATCGGTTCGAGAAATTGCTCTTGGCACAAAAATTCTCGTAAAAGCAGGCGAAATTGTCCCGCTAGATGGAATTGTAATCGAAGGAAACACCTATATTAACCTTTCTCATCTTACGGGAGAAAGCGTCCCAGTTTCCAAAAAAGTCGGTGACGAAGTCCCCGCAGGTGCCCTTAATACAGATGGAAGCTTAACCCTAGAAGTAACAAAAACAAGCGCTGAATCGACACTCTCAAAAATTATCCGCCTTATAACAGAAGCTGGAGAATCTAAGCCTCAATTAGAAAGAATTCTCAGCCGTTTTAGCAGGCAGTATGCAAGCACAATTATTTTGCTCGCATTGAGCTTCGGCCTCTTTCTTCCCCTGATTTTCCATTGGATGCCCTATATAGGAAAAGGAGGCTCAATCTATAGAGCGCTTGCATTTCTGATTGCCGCATCACCTTGCGCTTTAATCATCGCAACCCCGACTGCATACCTAAGCGCCATTTCCGTCTGCGCACGTAAAGGGATATTGCTAAAAGGAGGTATTGTCCTCGATGCCCTTGCCAAATGCAAAATTCTTGCCTTTGATAAAACTGGAACCCTCACAACTGGCAACCTGACCTGCACAAACGTAGAAATTATCGGCACAGCATTGACGAAAAATGAAGCAATTGCAATTGCCGCAGGACTTGAAAGAGCAGCTCACCACCCGATTGCCGAAGCAATCATTAAATTTGCCGAATCCAAAAACATTCCCCAAAAACCCCTATCGCAAGTTAAAGTAATTTCCGGAAAAGGGGTCGAAGGCATGATCCAAACTGAAAAAGCCTTCATTGGTAGCCCTGAATACATCCTTTCATTGATTGAATCTCAAAATAAGCAATCCCAAATTAGAGATAAACTCACCCATGCTGGCCATATTATTTCTCTTCTACTCTACCAAGATACCATTCTTATTTTCCATTTCTCTGACGAACTCCGCCCCGGAATTGCAGACACTATCCGAAAACTCAAAGAAAAACTCAAAATTGTCATGCTCACAGGCGACCACAAAGAGAACGCAAGTTTTGTTGGAAATGCAGTTAGAATCACCCATATTTACTCAGAACTCTCTCCTGAAAACAAACTCTCCAAAATTCGAGAACTCAGCCTAGAAGCGCCCCTCATGATGGTCGGCGACGGCATCAACGACGCCCCCGCCCTCACCTCCGCCATGGTTGGCATCGCAATGGGTACAATCGGAAGCGCCACCGCAATCGAAGCAGCCGACGTAGTGCTACTCCGCGACGACCTCTCCCTCATCTCCTGGCTCCACAAAAAAGCCCACCAAACCCTCCGCATCGTCCACCAAAACGTCATCTTTGCCCTTGCAATCATCCTCCTCGCAACAAGCCTCTCCCTCCTCGGCCTCATTCCCCTTTGGCTCGCCGTCATAATGCACGAAGGCAGCACCGTCCTCGTCGGCCTCAACTCCCTAAGGTTATTTATCAAATGAAATTCCTACTCTTTTTTCTATTCATTTTAAAACCAATTATTAGCGAAAATTATACTTTTTTTCAAACAAGAGACACACTTGAAGAAATTCGAGAAATCATCAATTCTAAAGAAAAAGGTGTTTATCTTAGATTTGGTGACGGGGATTTGTTTGTAATGAATGGAGTAAGAAGTGATTCACACCAAATTAGCAGCAGATTGCTTCAAAAAGAACTTCAAGAAGCAATTCGCCTTAGGGGTAATCATGTATTGAAATGTTTACCCTTACATCATAAAGACTTTGGAGGATTTGAAGAAGGAATGTTTCCTGGCAATCATGAATGTCCTTCCGACACATGTAAAGAAACACTCCGATTAGCAAAAAGGTACTGGAAACCAATTGATAAGATTTACTCTCCCGTAGCTCTCGCTTTTGCAGCTATAGAATTTCAGGATTTATGTATTGATTTTCTTTTATTCCTAAAGAAGTCAAATCCATTTCTCTTGATAGGAAATAAGCACATTCCTATACATTTAAAAAATCTACTTTTCGGTGATAACTGTAATTTTATTCAAACCCCCGAAAGCAATGCATACCAAGAAATTGATGCAATAGAACAATCGTGCAATCTCCTTTTATCAAAAAATAGCGATTATAAGGTCATTATTATTTCTATGGGGATATCAGGAAGAGCACTTGCAAAAAGATTGTATAATAAACATGACAATATATTTATATTTGATTTTGGCAGTTTAATGGATGCCCTCTCTGAAGCATGGAAATTTTCCCCGCAAACTCAAAAAAGAGCTTGGATAGAACTAACCAAGTTCAATTGTAATGACTTTCTTGAAAAATTAAGTAATAATACTCTACAGTGACCAATTTACAATGAACAGGAATTCTAATATGACTCTTTTTAAAATAACAAAATTTATCTTTCAATCTCTTGTTTTCATTTTTTACTCTAGTGCAAATGCAGACACATATTCTGACTTAACTGATAGAAATTTAATTTATTTCGGTGAGCATCCTAAGCTCCATCTCGGTTGTGGCGAGGTACATAAAAATGGGTATATTAATATTGATTTTCCAATGGATAATCGCCCTCTTCATTTGCATGAAGCGGCTGACTACTATAGTGATATCCTTAAACTTCAATTTTCTGAGGGTGTTATTAACACAATTGAAAATCACCACATGTTTGAGCATTTTTCTAGACCTATAAGTATTGCGCTTCTTTGCGCATGGCATTATTGGTTAGAAAATGAGGGTGAGCTTGTTATTGAAACCCCTGATTTTGCAAATGGGATTAAGCGTTATCTAAAAGAACAATCTTTTGAAAAAAAGCAAGTTATTATTCGACATCTTTACGGTTCCCAAGAAGCTTCATGGGCCTTACATTGGGATGGATGGAGCAAAGATAAATTTATATACATCCTTAATCAAATTGGATTTAATGTTTCTTCAATTCGTTGTTTTAATTGGCAATGCTTGGATAATATCGAAGTAATTGCTCATAAAAAATCTCAACTGTCCATCGAAGATCTTAAAAACAGAGGGAAAGAAATTTTAAAACTAAGCATGGTCGATAATACACCTTCTGAAGTTCTCATGTGGCAAGGATGGTGCAATGAATTTGAAAAATATCTTAATCAAATGATTTTAAGAACTAATACTTTTATGGATTTGATTCCTGAAAATGCTGTTATTTTCGATGTTGGAGCTCATACAGGAGAAAAAACAGAGAGTTTTCTAAAACTTTCCCCGAAAACGGTTCTTGCTATTGAACCTCAATCCTCTTGTCTGCAAATTCTAAATAAGAAATTCTCAAAAAACCCTTATGTTAAGATTATTCCCAATTGTTTAAATAATCATGAGGGCCCCATTGAAATTAACATCTGCAGTGATGCTCCCACACTTTCTACCTGCAGCAACCATTGGAATCAAGGTAGATTTTCTAATCAAATTTGGGATAAAAAGGAAATGGTGCAAGGAACAACACTTGATATATTAATTGAAGAATACGGCATGCCCGATTATTGCAAGATAGATGTTGAAGGATTTGAATACTCCGTATTGAAAGGGCTAACAAGGCCTATTCCACTCATCTCTATCGAATATACCAAGGAGTTCCTGGAAGAAACCGCTAAAATTATTTCCTATTTAGAATCTCTAGGTATGACTGAATTTAATTTTACAATCGGGGAAAATCCATCTTTTTATCTTAAAACTTTTACAGATGGAGAGTCTTTAATAGAAAAGCTATCCAATATTCCTGAAAAACTATTATGGGGTGATATTTACGCAAGGCACATCCTTAAACAGCAACAATAAATCAAGAGCAGAGACTTCGTCAGACATATTTCTCATCACCCATTTTCTTGGAGAAAAGCTTGTCAGAGTCTCATCGATACAACTTAAAATCCCCTCTAATTCAGTTAAGTTTTTCCAGCGAAGACCGACATTGGGATTTAAGAAAGGAGCAGAATTACTTTGATAGAAGTGATTAAAAGTAAATAGTCCTCTGTTATCCCAAACTAGAGTTGGTACATTCATTGCCCAAGCCTCAGCTAGAGCAATTCCTTGAGACTCAGAAGGAGAGACAATTACAGCAAAAACAGCTTTATTTAAAATATATTTGTAAGCAGCTTCCGAATACTCTCCATATTTAATCAATGTTACATTCCAACCAAAAGAATTAAGTAATTGCTTTATGGAGTCAATAAAAAATTTTGAATCATATTTATCATATAAAAGCACTTCCCTCTCCTTATTTGTACACTCCGGCTGCCAATGATTAATATCTACCCCAGTTTTCCATATTTGAATTCTATCTTTCATTTTTTTATTAATTTTCGAAATCTCATTTTTTGTCCAAAGAGATGGTACAAGCCAGCCATCACATATGTTCATGCCAAAAAGATGTAAAGTTGTAGAATCAAAGGTATAATTCGGACCCAAAAACACTTTCTGAATATTTCCTGCATTTTTAAAATTGAGCATTTGAATCGCAGGCTCATCATTACATAGCACTAAAACATGAGGGTATAATTTCTTAATAGATCTAGGATTACAATTGTGTATCGCTCCTATCGATAGCAATCCATTTTGAATTGATCTAACCACTGCTTTATGACTCCAAAATGCTTGGGGATTTTTTCCAATAGGCGCAGTTACAATCGATACAGGTTGGGATTGAAGCAGAGATGCAGATGGAAGTGGAATATTATCGATTAAATAAAGCGCATATATTCCGTGACTATCAGGAGCATAGACGTATTCTGCATTGGTTTTCTTAACACCTAAAATCGTTTGTGCATCCAACTCATTATTAATAAGCAAAACACGTGCTTCGGGATTACTATATGAGTAAATCTCATCTAAGTATTCCTTGTCATAGACGCTATTCGGATTCCAAATTGCGAAACTTTCATATCCCATCTCTTGCAAAGAAGTAGTAACTTCCTCTATAAATTCCCCATAGCTGTTTGAAATCCAGATGAGTAACATGAAACTTAAATTTTTAATTCTTTTCACATTTTCCTTTAAGATTCTTCATTGTCAAAATATAGAAGTTATATTTACAAGCGCTCTTCTTATAAATCAATATGAACTTAGAAAAACAGAATATTTAAATAGCTTTCACATGTTAAGAAATTTTGGATTAGATCCATGGATTATCGAAGCTACTAATATTCAGCATTCGTTTTATGAGGAACTCACTAAAAAAATCTGTTATCCCCAAAAAAACAACCTCTCCTTTAAAAATATTGGGGTTAATGAGGCCCTCTCTCTAAAACACTCTCTTCACTGTCTACCTTTTAGCGATGATGATATGATTGTTAAAATCACAGGTCGCTACGTTCTATATGACTCATTTTTAATTGATCTGATTAAAACAAACACAGGATTTGATAGTTATATAAAATGGATGGATAATCAAGTTTTTACTGGATGCTTTGCTCTCAAATGGAAGCACTTCAAGAAGTTTATCAACAACCTAGATATGAAGCAGATGGAAAAAAATATGATAAATTTGGAGCAAAAGCTAGCTGAATTTATTATTAAAGAAAATCTATTGTACTATCCATTAGATAAACTTCACATAAAAGCAAGGATCTATGGTAACGGTCAAGGAAATATAACCTATGACTTGTAACTCTTGCGCCTATTTCGGTGATTTGTATGCTTAAAAGAGGGTGTGGACACCCATAAATTACTTACAATGCTTATTATTAGGGAAGTATGGAAAAAGCGGGTAAATTTTCGAGGGTGGATCTAGCAGCTGCAATTAGCCAAGAAAGCCAGGAATTTGAGAAATTCTATCTCTATTTAGAAAAGCATATGCCGCCGGCCTTCTTTGAGGAGTTTGAGCGATCGCAGGTGATGACAGTTGTTCATAACCTGATGGGTTTCAATTTACAAGGCGATTTTGTGCAGGTGCATTTTGAAAATTGCTCGATTGTTCTTTGCTTGGATAGTCCGGATGCGGATGTGAGAATTTTGAAGCATTATAGGTTCTTTGGAATCAAGGGGTATCGGACGTTTATTTCGAATGCGCCTCTACCTCTTCCGGGTGCCAAGGAGAATTTGCGGATTGCGGTTTTGCATTATACGCAGTTTAAGGAAGAAGCTATTGTTAAAGATTCAGAGCCGCACTTACCCTCGAGTTTTTCTAGAAGCTTGACAAGTGAGCGCCGAGCTTTGCTTTTAGACATGTTTTCAAAGGCCAAGGATGATGATCAGATTCAATGCGAAGTAAAGTATAACGAAAATTGGAAGAGTGGTGAGAAAGAGCTTCCATCGATGCAGATTGTATTTGCATGGCGCAACACGCAGAAGTACAGCTTTTTATACAAACTTGCAAAGATGATTTTGCGGCATAATCTGGTGATGAAACGGGTAAGCGCCGCTTACATCCAGCTAGCGAAAAGTGAAAATGTGCTCTTAATGTCACTAGCCTTGCATGGAGGAGAAAACAAAGCTGCATGGGAAGCAACTGATGTTAAAGACTTTATTCAAGAGCTTGCAACGTTGAAGTATTTTGAAGAAGGTGATCGGATCGAATCTACATTTGTAGATACGGGACGCATGAGGGGAAATCAAGCAAACCTTACAAGGCTATTTGGCGCTCTTGCTCATCAACTACTTCTTCATGTAGATGTAAACCTTTTTTCAGAAAATAGCGTTGAAGAGGGACTAACAAGGCATCCTGAACTTACAGAAGAGCTTACACATATATTTGAGTTAAAATTCCATCCCGTACACTCTAATTATCAGGAATTTACTGATGCTAAGTCAAACTTTTTATCGCTTGTTGATAAATTAGATACAGGAAATCTAACTGTAGATACTAGACGAAAGCATATTCTTAGAACTGCTTTATATATAATTGATTATACGCAAAAGACAAACTTTTATCGGAATAATAAGGCAGCTTTTGCCTTTAGGTTAAATCCTGAAATTCTAGACACACTTCCTTTTGATCGGGAACAAAAATTTCCCGAACTCCCCTATGCCCTCTTTTTTATTAAAGGTAAGTCTTTCTTTGGCTTTCATTTACGATTTAAAGATTTATCGCGCGGAGGAATTCGAACCATTCTTCCAGGAAGATCCGAACAAGCAGCGTGGGAAAGATTAAATATATTTTCTGAGTGTTATAACCTTGCCTATACGCAGCAGAAAAAAAACAAAGATATACCAGAAGGCGGAGCAAAAGGCGTCATATTTGTAGAGCCCTTCGATGAACTTGCTATTGAATCCGGAATATACCGTAAAGAATTGCTTCTTGCCAAATTAAGTGAAAAGGAGATTGAGGCAAAACTCCAAGTATTTCTAAATGAAAAGCGAACAGTTTTTCTCTACCAATCACAAAGAGCCTATGTTGACTCTATTTTGACACTTGTAAATTGTGAAGACGATGGCACTCTAAAAGGTAAAGACATCATTGATTATTACAAAAAGCCCGAATACCTCTACTTTGGTCCAGATGAGAATATGCATAACTGTATGATTGAATGGATTGCCGCATACAGCAAAAAAGTAGGATACAAACCAGGAGTAGCATTTATCTCCAGCAAACCCACATGCGGGATTAATCACAAAGAATTTGGCGTAACTTCCTTTGGAGTAAACGTCTATATGCATAAGCTTTTAGAATCTATGGGTATCAATCCAGAGGTTGATCCCTTCACCATAAAAATTTCTGGAGGCCCCGATGGCGATGTTGCAGGCAATCAATTATACAATCTCTATAGATTCTATCCAAAAACAGCCAAATTAGTTGCGATTACGGATGTATCAGGCACTATGTATGATCCAGAGGGTCTTGATCTAGAAGAAATTACAAAGCTTTTCAAAACAGAAAAATCCATCAGGTTCTACCCCCCTGAAAAACTTTCCGAAAAAGGATTTCTTTTAGATCTACAAACAAAAAAAGAAGAGACTTCTTATGCCACACAAACTCTTCTCTATCGCAAGGAAAATGGGAAAGTAGTTCACGACTATCTTGGAGGAAACGAGACTCATCACCTTTATAGTCATAATCTTCATAAGGTTGTTGCCGATGTTTTTATCCCAGCTGGAGGCAGACCAAGAACCCTTAACAAAGCAAACTGGAAAGATTTTCTGCTTCCCAGTGGAGAGCCGAGCTCAAAGGCAATTGTGGAAGGAGCAAACCTCTATCTCACTCCGGACGCAAGATCGGAATTAGAAAAAAAAGGAGTGCTCATCATTAAAGACAGCTCGGCCAATAAAGGCGGTGTGATCTGTTCATCACTAGAAGTTCTAGCAGGTTTGATACTTACTGAAGAAGAGTTTATTAGAGAGAAGCCAAACATCATGCCAGAAGTTTTGGCATTTATAGAAGAAAAAGCAAGCCTTGAAGCAAATTTACTACTTTCCGCAAAAGGAAGTAGACCTCTTACAGAAGTCTCAGATCTCATCTCAAAAAAAATCAATACATTTACCTATCAAATTCTGGACTATCTAGAAACCCAAACTCTAGAAGCTGATCCTTCTAACCCACTGATCAAAGCTCTTATCGCTCACTGCCTTCCCCTCTTTCGAGAAAAATACAAAGACAGAATCCTTAAAAACATCCCCCCCATGCACCAAAAAGCAATCATTGCCTGCCGCATAGCCTCTCAAATCGTCTACACAAAAGGCCTCAACTGGTCCCCTTCAATTGTAGATGTCTTACCCTTAATTTTATGAAATAGCCTAACGATAGAAAGAAGCATATTCCCGGGAGATTTCACCCTTTTTATTAAACCTCAAACCTACTTCAGAATGAATAGAACTTGAAAGGCCTGTAAATTCCTGAATTCTGTGTCCAGCAATTGAAAGAAAATCTCCACTAACTGTTACATGTAATCTCTGCGTCTCTCTCTTCTCAGTATAAAATTGAAGGTTAACATCGGATATCGCTTCATGACTCTTCATCATCCAATCTGAATTAGCTCTGGCCAATTCAGTATCTGTACCAAATAGTGCTTGCGTGAAAAAACTTAACGTCCCGAGTAGTAGATTATAATCACCACTATAAAATTGAATGAGACGATCTAAAACATTATTCATTTCAGTAAATATATAATTTGAACCATCGTTATTTACCTGGTGTAATATACCTTGAATTTCTGATTCATTCATCCCCATTTCTTGAAGATGACGTTCAAATTTAACGCGATCTCTAAACTCATTAACTTGTAAATACGTATCAGACGAAGTCTTGTCAAATACAGGCTTGAGAGTCCTTCCTATGTCTCTTACCCAAACAGATAAAATTTCTACTTTATTCAATGTACTATCCGAAGATCGAAGCGATCCCGTATCTCGAATATTGTGTATGTTGCGCGCGTCTACAATACCGGCTTTAAATCCTAATGGGACGTCCGCTAGGATTTGCTTTTCAATACCTGCATTCAGAACCTTCCTAATACCCTCAACTCCAGCAGACTCCGCTGCAAACCCAAACTGATCAAGCGTTTCTTTATCTGCACCACACCCGGACTTCATCATGTAATGCCAGATTTTCGAAACTTCATCTTTTAATGATCTAACATCCAGGCCCGCTTCCCTTTTATTTATTTCATCCACAAGCTCTAATAATGAAGTTTTAACGCCTTGGTAATTCTTAGAAAACAGAGAAGCAAGAGTGTAAAAGAAAGCCTTTACTGCGTGAACAATCTTATATTGATTTGCCCCATCAGAGCCCATACCCACACAAATAATTCGGTAAAATTTTTTGCTAGAAATTTGCTCAAAATCATCTAGGATTTGAGAATAACCCATTGCATCCTCTCTAACATTCTGATTTCTAGGTGTTATATTCATAATAAGTTTACCGTTTAATCGTGATAATACCATAATTATACACTAGTTAACAATTAAAAATCAATCTTTAATAAAGAGCTTGAGCGATTTTTTATTTACAAACCCCTGGCAATATACGAGTTATGAATAAGTACAAGCAATCAACTGTCTTAAGTGCTAAAATTGTTGCAGGGAAAGTGCTAAATTTCCTATAATGACTTATATGGGAAAAATATTACCGATAAAAAAAATTTCCAGAAAAGACAGGGAAAGGGACGTACTCCTAGGCCTTGTTGAGCTCTATGTGAGACACGGGAAACCAATTGGTTCACATACTCTTCAGGATGAAGGATTTGCACACTTAAGCTCAGCTACTATTCGAAATTATTTTGCTAAATTGGAAATGGAAGGATTTTTAAAGCAACATCACACCTCTGGCGGCAGGACGCCAACTGATAAAGCTTATAGGCTTTATGCAGAAGAAGAGTTATTTAAAACTTCTCTTGATGCGCCTGATGAAGCATTTCTTGCTACCCTCTTATCAAATGAGACAAAAACAATACCGATTTACTTGCAAAAGGCGGCTCATGGAATCAGTGAGCTTACAGGATGCTCCGTCTTTTTAGTAGCCCCAAGATTTGACCAAGATTTTATCACAAAAATTCAACTGATGAAAATTGATGAAGAGCGCATTTTATGTGCAATTTTGACAGATTTTGGACAGGTCCATACAGAAATTATTCCCTCCCCACTAGAAATGTCTCCTGAGCTAATCAAACGAGTTGAAGACTATTTTCAATACAGATTAACAGGTGTTGCAAAACCGGAACTGAGTACTGAAGAAGAAGAAATTGCTAAGCATCAATATAACGAGATTGTCTTAAGACATTTTGTGAGCTATACCAATATGAAATCCGAAGAAATTTATAAGGGTGGATTTTCTAAATTGCTTCTCTATCCGGAATTTCATGATCCGAGTATTCTATCAAATACTCTATCTCTTTTTGAAAACACCCCTCTAATTAAAATACTTTTAGACCAATCTTTTCAAGAAGAGAAGACTAAATTTTGGATAGGAGACGACTTAAAAGAGTTCACTCCCCCGCCTCATATTTCATCTCTAATTGCTGTCCCGTACCGAATTGGGGAAAAAACAGTTGGTGTCCTAGCGGCACTTGGCCCGGATCGTCTGCAATATGGCAAAGTATTTAGCATTTTGCAAACAGCTGCTCTATTACTAAGTGAAAACCTTACAAATAGCTTATATAAATATAAATTAACTTACCGTCAACCAAAGTCTAAAGCTCTCGATATGAAAAACGTGGGCTCTAAAATTTTGGGATTAACCCACGAGAGTACAAATGGATGAAGAACCTATACCTATAATAGAATCTGAAGTGGAGCATGAAGAGCCACCTCAAGAAGATTTTAAAAATAAATATTTGAGAGTTTTAGCCGATATGGAGAACTTAAGAAAGCGCCTCCAAAATGAAAAACAAGAAACCATTGCCTATGCAATTGACAACATGTTATCCGAATTTTTAGGGCCGCTCGATAGCTTTGAAAATGCCCTTTCGTATACGGACAATCTTTCATCTGAGCTAAAAAACTGGGCTCAAGGCTTTAAGATGATTGCAAACCAATTTAAAGAAGTTTTAGAAAATCACGGTATTCGGGCCTATGAATCGATCGGAAAAACGTTTGATCCTCGTTATCACGAAGGGATTGAAACTGTAGAAACTGATGAGGTTCCAGAAGGCCAAGTAGTTGGAGAAATAGTTAAAGGTTATAAGCGTGGCGATCGCATCCTTAGAGTTGCAAAAGTAAAAATCGCAAAACACGCAGCAAAAAATCATGAAGGAGAATCATATGTCAAAGAAGAAGAGTAATAAAATAATAGGTATCGATTTAGGTACAACAAATTCTTGCGTAGCAGTTATGGAAGGTAGCGAGGCAAAAGTAATTACGAATGCCGAGGGAGCGAGAACAACTCCGTCTGTTGTGGCTTTTAAAGGCAACGAAAGGCTTGTTGGCGTTCCAGCAAAAAGGCAACTTCTAACAAACCCTGAAAATACAATTTACTCTGCAAAGCGGTTCATTGGTCGCAACTATGACGAAGTTTTACAAGAGATCAAAATTGTTTCTTACAAAGTTGTAAAAGGCAATGGCGGCAAAGTAGCGTTCCAATTAGGTGATCGCATGCTTTCTCCAGAAGAAATCGGAGCGCAGGTGCTTATCAAAATGAAAGAAAGCGCCGAAGCTTATCTGGGCGAAGAAGTGACAGAAGCTGTAATTACCGTTCCTGCGTACTTTAATGACTCACAAAGACAATCAACAAAAGATGCAGGTAAAATTGCTGGCCTTAACGTTCGTAGAATTATTAACGAACCTACAGCTGCAGCACTTGCTTATGGTCTTGATAAAAAAGGTAAAGACCAAAAAATTGTTGTATACGATCTAGGTGGTGGAACATTTGACGTTTCTATCCTAGAAATTGGAGAAGGTGTATTTGAAGTTCTTTCAACAAACGGTGACACACACTTAGGTGGTGACGATTTTGATGAAGTGATTCTAAAATATTTGCTCGACGAGTTTAAAAAAGAGACAGGCATCGATCTATCTAAAGATCGGATAGCTCTTCAAAGACTTAGAGACGCAGCTGAAAAAGCAAAAATTGAGCTTTCCGGAACTCAAACAACAGAAATCAATCAGCCGTTCATCACAATGGATGCAAGTGGACCTAAACACCTAACGTTAAATCTAACAAGATCTAAGTTAGAAAGTTTAGTACACAACCTTATCGAGAGAACAAAAGAGCCATGCCTCAAAGCGCTTAAAGATGCGAAACTTACAGCATCAGACATCCACGAAGTAATTCTTGTTGGTGGTATGACAAGAATGCCAGCTGTTCAAGCAACAGTTAAGGCACTCTTTGGCGGAAAAGAGCCACACCAAGGTGTGAATCCGGACGAAGTAGTTGCTATCGGTGCTGCTATTCAAGGTGCTGTACTAACAGGTGATGTGAAAGACGTTCTTTTACTAGACGTAGTTCCCCTCTCTCTTGGTATTGAAACTCTCGGTGGCGTGATGACAAAACTCATCGACAGAAACACTACAATTCCTACACAGAAGAAACAGGTTTTCTCAACAGCTGCCGATAATCAGCCTGCAGTGACAATCTCTGTTCTTCAAGGGGAGCGTGAACTTGCAAAAGATAACCGCCGTATCGGAAATTTCGATCTAGCGGATATCCCACCATCGCCAAGAGGAGTACCACAAATTGAAGTTATTTTTGATATTGATGCTGATGGCATTCTTCACGTATCTGCTAAAGACAAGCAGACAAACAAAGAACAAAAAATCCGCATCGAAGCGTCGTCTGGTCTCACAGAAACCGAGATCAATCAAGCTATTAAAGATGCTGAAGCACATGCTGACGAAGACAAAAAAACCAAAGAGCGCATCACCCTCAAAAACGAGACCGATGCCCTCGTCTTCCGGTCAGAAAAAGCGCTCAAAGACCACGGTGATAAAGTCCCAGAAGAGATCAAAAGCGAAATCAATTCCAAAATTGAAGCCGCAAAAGAAGCTCTCAAGTCTGACGATATTGACCTCATCAAAAAAGCGCACGATGACCTCAATAGCACGATCCAAAAAATCGGCGAGTCACTAAAGCAGGAAGCTCCTGCTGAAGGTGCACAAGGGCCATCAGCCTCAGCACAAGGACCAGATTCTGCAGAAGACGCAGAAGTCGAAATCCTTGATCCTGAAAACAAGTAATTTCTTTTTTAAGAGGGCTCAATCAAATGAGCCCTCTTTCTCTCATATCTATCGTATTTCACAATTAGAAAACTTATGACGACTTCAATTTTTAATTGAATCAAGTATATTTATTTGTCCTGACAAGCGCTCTGGAGGCGGCATAAATGGTTGACTTCTATTAATTATGAACTCATAATATCCGCATAAACCACTTATAGTTTATTTAGAATCTTAATTTTAAGGAGAATTTTTCATGGATGCAATCAATCCAACTCTACTGCAAGATGCTTACAGCCATGGCGTTAACGACCAAAACCCTACTGCGCCTGAAGTGACAGAAGCAAATCCAACAGATGAGCGAGCTAGCGAACTATTTATAGCAATAGTCGCATCCCCATCACCTTCTCCTAACCCTGCAGAATCTGAAGATGAGGATACATTTACACACGATGTACCACAGGGCGTGGCAGCTCCTCTAGCGGGAGGAGGAAGTGCAGGTGCTTTTATGGCTGGTTTACCAACTTCCGTATCACCTCATTTCTCTGGAGCGCTCCATTTTTCTGGAACTTCATTTACTGCAACATCATTTTCAAGCGCCTCAGCTTCTGCTTCAGCAACACCTTTTTCTAGCGGAGCTACCTCTGCATCAGCAACACCTTTTTCTCTGACGGGACGGGGCTCTTCTCGCTTTAGAGCATTTTCAGTTAGACCACCTGTAGATTTTAGAGCAGGTTTAACACCTGAGCAGAGGGCCATATTTGCATTAGGTGATCTCTGGGTTAAACCCTTAACTTCCGAAAAACAATAAGAAGTTAAATAACCAAGCTGAAGAGATGAGAATCTTGATCTCTTCAGCTTTTAAAATATTACTTTGAGTGATCTTCACTTGATAGTGCTAATCTAGTGCGCAATTCTTAATTAACAGCTTTTAATACAGCATTTTCAGCTTGCAACGCCTGAATCAAAAGATCGCGCGCTTCATTTGTATTGAGCACACCCTCTTCGCGTGGTTTTAGCCATTTAGCTTTTGCAGCTCTGATGCGAGAAAGATTTTCATCAATGTTAAGTGCACCTGATTTAACAGCATGGAGCACCGCATCGTATGCAGAAGGAATTATTTCCGTTAGAATAGAGTCAACATTCGGAGCAATATGATCTCCATAAAGAAGTAAATCATGACCGTCTTTTAGATAGATAACTGCTGCTTCTCCTGGCAAGTGAGGAACTCCTTTCATGTTCATTGCGTCGCTAATCACAAGCCCGTTGAAATGCATTTCGTTACGAAGGATTTCAATAGGATGCTGTTTAAGCTTTGTCATGTGGAGGTGGCCTGTCATAATGCAGCCGATGCCGGCATTAATGACTGCCTGAAAGGGAATCAGTTCTGTTTGTTGGAGCTCTTCTTTTGTTTTGTGAATAATAGGAAGTGAAATATGAGAATCAATTGCGGTATCACCATGACCGGGAAAGTGTTTGCCGCAAGCAAGTATGCCACCTTCTTGCAGCGCTTTTGTCATAATTGCAGCTTTAGTGGCAACATCATTCGGATTGCTCCCAAACGAGCGCGTGCCAATAATCACATTTTGGGGATTACTATTCACATCGCATACAGGAGCTAGATTAACGTGGCAGCCCACAATGCGAAGCTCTCTTGCTATTTCTTTACCAATTCGGTAGATGAGCTCTTCATTTTTTAAAAAGCCATTCCTTGGAAAGGATATGGTATCTTCCATGCGCATCCCAAGTCCCCATTCAGCATCTTGAAAAACAAAAACATTCGGCCCTACAAAATCAAGCATCCTGATCTGCTCATTTGGCGTTGCCTGTTTGACGATCACAGAAGTAATGTGATATTTTTCCATCACCTCTTTAACTTTTTCCCAATGCGCTTCCTCACGCTTTGGACAGATAGGTATCACAAAAAGCTCACCAACATCTTCTTCTAAAGATGCAAAAAGAGGAACTAAGAAAATAAGGAAAAACATCCGATACATGGGAAAAAACTAACACAAACTTTCTATCGCAGCAAGATCATTTTACCGTGGGAAGGTGGTTCCACTCGGTAGTATTGTGACCGGAATGCTCCCTGCTACGAGACTTCCAGGATGAGCTTGTACCCATCGCTCCGAAGAAGAGGCGGTTTTTACCATAACGGCCATTTAGCATATCTACTGTTTGCATCAGCGCTTTTCGTTTAGGATTTTCTTTTGATAGAAAAAGATCGCTTACAGGCTCATTCTCGGCAACTAAATCGATAAGAACAATACCGCACTTTTTGTACCGTCTATGAGGCGTAAATATACGCTCTAAAATTTTTTTAGCGGCAGTTATGATCTCAGCCGTATCATTTGTTGGTCTATCTAATCTTTCTTCACCTGTCTCCACTTCGAAGGGATCACCAATAAAAATGGAAAGTAAAGAGGCCTTACTTTTTTGTCCCCTTAGTTTTTCGGCCGCAGTAACAGCAAACGTAGCGAGAGCTTCACTAAGCAATTGCTTATCGGTAATCACCTCCCCAAAAGACCTTGATACCGTGATGCTTTTTTTTGCCTTTCTTTCCTCAAGATGGTTACAGCTAAGTCCACGAAGCTCCCAGAGTAATCGCTCACCTATAACGCCCATCTTTTTTCTCACAATCGGCGGATCCATTTCTCTAAATTGCAAAGCAGTGCGAATGCCCATACCTTTTAATAAAAGAGCTAATCGTGATCCTATGCCCCACACATCACCAATTGGATAGCTCCGAAGAACATTTTTTTGCACATCCAGATCACTGATATCAAATACTCCCTGCTCACTTTTCTTAGCAATGCTACCTGCAACTTTTGCAAGCGTCTTAGTTGGTGCGATGCCAAGCGAAATTGGAATCCCCACCCACTGCTTAACTTTTTCTCTTAGTGCTACACATGTTGAAAACAAATTCTTTGCGTCCAAAAACTCTAAAAAAGTTTCATCTACCGAATATATCTCCACTTGTGGTGAAGCCTCTGAAAGCACCATCATGACTCTCTTTGATAGCCCTTGATACAGCTTAAAATTAGAAGAACACACAGCGACATTATGACGTAAACAAAACTCCCTAATCTGAAAATAGGGTTCACCCATCTTGATTCCAAGCGCCTTTGCCTCATTAGATCTAGAAACAACACAACCATCGTTGCTCGATAAAACAATAACGGGAATCCCATCCAAACGAGGATTAAAGACCTTCTCACACGAGACAAAAAAATTATTACAATCAGCAAGAACAATCATAGGGCGTGAATCACACTTGTCACAACACCAAAAATCCGGAAATCATTTGCCTCGCTAACCTCAATCGGAGAATAAGCCTCATTTTCCGGAAGAAGGGTCACTTTCTTTCCCTCAATTAAAAGCCGCTTTACAGTAAGCTCCCCATTAATAGACGCAATCACAACCTTGCCACTCACAGCCTGCAAACTCCGATCCACAATCAAAACATCCCCCTCATGAATCCCCGCCCCAATCATCGAATTTCCAATCACCCTTAAAAAAAACGTCGCCGCAGGATGCTTAATAAGCATCGCATTCAAATCCACCATCACATCCAACTCATCATCTCCCGCAGACGGAAACCCAGCAGACACAGCACTTTGAAACATTGGCATACGAAACTTATCCATGCTCCCGATTGTTCCCGAAACCTGCAAAAATCACAAGCAAAAAGAGAGGGTCAGACGTCACTATCCCGTTTTACAGTAAATTTTCAAATAGTTTACAATCAACAAGTTATGTATTTATATGAGCTACGCTCTTTTTATCAATTTAATTATATATTGAATGATAAGTATATTTAACTTATAATTATACTATTAATTTAAATTGAGGTGGAAAATTATGCATCCTGTAGAACTAACAGCTAAAGGCATCGAAAATATTGTAAAGGCGGGAAAGAATCACTCTTGATTTTCTTATGCCCTTTGGCTCATTCCCTATCGCTGGGCCCGCTAGTAGAAGAGATGATGGAATCATTTACAGTATGCCTAAACTGCAAGACACAGTGGCACAAGACCAAAACTACGTCACATATGATGTTGCTGTAAGAGATCTAAAAACTTTCATCACAACCAAAATAGATGCAGGCGGAAGTTTAGAACTTCTTCATGAATAGAAAGTAAGTGACATTAATAACCGATAATCATATAGTTATGCGCATGGAAACTTCAATGCAACTAATTATTAATACCGGTTTTACTCACCTATTAAACTTATTTAACAAATCACTTAGTGATGAGATCGACATACCAACATCCTTTTTAAAAATATTTATTGCCTTTTCAGAGAATGTTCCTAAAGAATTAATTTCACTTAATGTCAATTCCCTAGAGACATTCAAAGATTTCTGCTCGATGATTTCAAGACGAGACCTTGTAAAAAGAATAGAACAGGTTTTTTTAAAAACCTCTTTATCTGAGTCGACTGCAAAAGATCAAGATCATTATAAAGAGTGTATTAGCGCTGCAATAGATGCAACTCACAAAGAACTTAGCGCTATCAATATTTTTGATAAAATTGAAAGAGCTCGTGCTCAATTTGAATTAAGCACAGAAGCCTCTCCTGCAGAAGTATTTTGCTTAAGTGAAACTGAGATCAAAACTAGTTTTCATTTACTTGGAAAGCATTGGAAACTTATTAGCAATGATGTAGGGCAACTCACATTAATTCAAAAAGCCGCATACACTCTAGAAACATTTAATTTGATGGTTGGAAGACCATTAAATAATTGTATAGCGTATTTCGCAGATATCGGCATCTATAGAGCGCTTCATGATAGTGACGATACCTCTACACCTCCGATTTTAATAAAGAAAGCAATTACATCACCATCAACTTCTCTTATAGTAGCGCTCAAAAAATCGTTAGACTATTTAGAAAATTCAACAGAAGAAACAGTAAAAGAAAGTGAATATGGGGATAACTTTAGATATCTATTAGATACGCTCATTCTATTTAGTCAAAATAGAGCTGAACGTAGAGTTGTGAAGAAAGCAGAAGAAACCGATCATCTAGAAGCCTATCTTTTTACAAATTTTCTTCCAATATTTAGAATTTTCACGAAAGCTCTACGTCAAAACCCCATTCCCCCTGAAGATACGTTCATGCTTTTTAAGAATATATTGGAAAAATTAATCGAGTATTTTCACACATCTAAAATTCACGTTATTAATTATAAATTAGTTTACTATCTATCTAACTTTGGATCACTTCTTATAACAACTTTAAGAAAGCAATCTGATTCCCATATAGAAAAAGATCTATTGGAATCCTCTCTGATACTACTTAACAAGCTTAAAAGCTATGCTAAGCCTACTTCCGAAGAAGAAGTAATTTCATGTGAGGCAACCCTTGCAAAAATTCAATCCTTAATTCAATCAACCTATCATAAATAATAGACAGGGGGTCAGACGTCATGACTGAACACGTGACGTCTGACCCCCTGTTTTGTGCTATTAATTGTTAGGATCTGTGTACATGGTGCTATCCCAGAAGGAATTGCCATGGAACACGAACCAATCATAGCATTTGAAGTAGTTGAGTCTATACATAAACTCGTAGAGGAAAATGTACCTATACCACTCATCTGCAGGAAGCACAGGAACTGTTACTGCTGCCGGGGTTGGGGGAACTGGATAAATTACACGCTCACCTTCTATTACTGAAGAACAATCTTCGACAGTAATTCTATGGCTTACCTGAAGGACTAATCCTGTTGGATTTTGAACATGTATATAGGCATGTCCAGTCATAGTAAGATCTCGACCTACAAGAACAGTCATCAATGAATTTGTTCCAAGAGCATTTAAATAGGCATAATTTGGAACATAACAGTCACCTGTCATATTTAAATCCCTAACTGTCTGAACTGTAATACCACCATTTTGCACTTCTAAGTAAGCGTTAGCAGGGCTATTATTCCCTGTTGCTAAGTTCATATCTCTGCCTGCTATATGAGTGATATTACCTGTGCCATCTACATGAACAGAAGCGTGAGTTGAAGCGCCATCTCGACCTCCTAAATAAGAAATATCAAGCAAAGTTTTAACATATATATCTCCATTACCTAAAATACCAATTGAAGCATATGGATTAGAATTTCCTGATCCACCTTTAAGACTTACATAATTAGGTGTTCCATTACGCCCAATCGAAATATTTCCATTTTGAGTAACCATAACTCTAGAATACGAGTTGTTCAATCCAGGAATATTTCCGCCAAAAAAGCCAAACTGAGCATCATCAGTTAATGCATTTAAGACAATATTTCCATTTGATGTAATAATTTCTGCACCTGCATTTATGGATGATCCTCCTTGCACTGTCAAAAACCTGCTTATATCTCCACGAATATGGCTAGTTGCTTGAATATATCCTCTACTTCCATTAGCAGTTCCTCCCGTAATCAGAACGTCTCTGCCTGCAGAAAATGAAACTGTTGTACCGTATATGTATGCCGAACCAGCAGCTCCTGATTCTCCCGTAATAATTAGATCTTTTGCAGTAGTTATATGAACACTACCTAAAACACCTAAAGAAGCAATCCGAGCTTGATTACTCATTCCGCTAACGCCACCTAATATAATAACGTCCCTAGCAGATACTGTAATTGCTTTAGATATTCCACCTGATGAAATGATACTCGCATTATTTCCTGACCCTAATGTACCTGCGCTTAGCGTTAAATCACCAACTAAAGATACTGCAATATTTGACCCGATAGAGTTATTGCTACCTATATAAGCCTCATTATTTGCAGCGCAGCACCCACCTAGAATAGAAAGAGAAGTGAGCGGCTCTGTGCCCCCAATCGTAATCTGTGGAGAGTCAACAAATGCTTTTCCACAATTACTTGCGGTTATTGTCATTTGGCCAGCCCCACCAGTTTCAGTATCAATTGTAATAATCGTACCTTTCATTTCCGCATTAGCGCCTGTAGCCGAACCTGCTTCAAATATCAATTGATCCCCAAAAGAAATTGCTTGAGTCCCGCTCTTAGTAGAAATTTTTGCTACTGTATTAGCTAAATTTCCACCATAAAGACCTAATAGTTCTGCAGCAACTACAGATATACTACCGCTTTCTAACTGAAATCCTGTGCTTACAGATGAGTTACCTTGTGAAGGACCAATATTAATTGAAGGTGCCTGCATAGATAAGACCAAATTTGTATTTGGAATTACGGAAGCTGATGTCATTTGGCCCAAATAATTAACTTGAATTGCTCCCACAGCTTCTAAAGTAAGCAACGTTCCAGTCGTCCAGCTAAAGTTATCGGCAACCGTAATAACACCAAGTGAATCTGAATCTAAGGCTACAACAGTTAAGTTTCCATGATTAAGCGAATACTCTACTGCTGCAGTTGTAATCACAGGAGAAGCATTTATTTCAGAATAATTTGGCGCTGCAAAATGAGTTCCATAGTTAGCAACACCACCTACATTAATGTTCGGAGCATTTACTTGAAGCGTTCCCATTGTAAGTCCAGAAACATTAACGAAGGCATCCAAACCTAAATATCCAGATGAAATCAATCCAACAGAGCCACCTGTTCCTGTGAACAGATTTCCTGCAGCTTGAATATTTCCATTTGAATCATTACCAACGATTAAAAGCGAGTCTCTTGCAGCCACTGAAATTGTTCCACCAGTGCCTACATTTGGTGCATTAGACACAACTTTTGAAGTTGAGTCTATATATATATTTGTAGTTGGACAAGCAGACACGATAGTCCCAATCCTAATGTTTCCACCACTACCTGTTGTACTGGAAGCACTAATCAATGAACTATCTTGAATAGCAATTGTTCTACCCTCAATTATAATCGGACAACCAGTGGATGTAAGTGTTCCACCCACAATACTAATAGCGCCGCCATCTACTGCACAGGGAGATCCAACATTAACAGTCTGAATGAGCAATGATCCACCTGGACTACAGCTCGTTAAGCTCGTACTTCCTGTATGATTGATAGCCAATGCATAAGGATTTGCATCAGCTTTCAAAATAACATCTAAACCAGAAATTGTACCAGCAGAATCAATTCCAGTTCCTACTCCTAAAGCTGCACCACTTGCCTCAATGAATATTCTCTCACTTGTTGAGGGTTGGTATAAGATACTCACGCCTGCTCCGAGAGCAACTGCATTCGCAGAAATTATAGATCCTGAATTTACTACTCTATATCCAATTAAAGTAACATCTCCATTCAAAGATTGTATTTGACCACCATTTGTGACTGAAAATGTTGAAGCGCCCGTAAATAACATATCTGGATTATTAACTGGATCAAAAGCTGCTGTTCCGCCGACTAATTGTAAAGTAGAAGCTAAAAATGATCCTGCAATAATCTGTCCTGTAGATGCAACCGTTATCCCTGCTGGATTAATCAAATAAATGTTTCCAATACCAGCGCCACTTGTTGTTAAAAGACCTGCAATATTACTTGCCGCCCCACCCGTCACATTATTCAAAATATAATAATTTGCTACAGGCGCTCCAGACTTTTGAAAGGTTACTGTCTGACCAGCATCAATAGAAAACGTATTCCAATCAATTGCCGTTACAACTTGAGTTGAATTAATTGTGGTAGAGGATGATCCAAGTCCAGAGAATGTAGCGCCACCTTCAACCACTGTCGGTCCAGAAGGATTTGCAATCAGACAAGATGATGAGATTAATAAAGCTAGGTAAATAAAACGATTTGCCATAATAATAGTGCTCTTAGTTATTTTATTTTATAAATAACACAGAACAATAATTATTGTAACAATTATTTTAAAATAGACGAAAGACGTCGTGAATAGTTACATAAACAAAGAACGCAATCATTAATATAACAAAAGGAAGAATAATTTTTTCCTGCACTTTCGATGATATTCTTTTACCGGTAATCCATTCCCAAAGAGAAAAGCAAATATGGCCTCCATCTAAAACAGGGATAGGCAGTAAGTTAATAAGACCTAAATTTAGTGATATCAACCCTAACCAATAAAGAGCCTCAACAATACCAACGCTTAAACTCTGCTGAACAATTTTGACAATACCCACAGGACCAGAAAGCCATTTTGGACTAATTGAACCACTAATAAGCGAAGAAAGCGTCCCTCCAATCTCAAGGACAACATCTTGAAAAACCCTGATAGGAGATGGGTTATAAATCACTGCTTTGTCAGTAGTTATTGCTCCTGCAAAAATATAAAGAGGCTCTTTCTTAGCCCTTTTTAAACTTTTAACAAATTGGAACTCATAATCATCATTTTTTACTTGCTGAGGCGCCAAAAATTCATCTCTTGTTTTAGGCTCAATCGGATTTAATAACACGAGATTTCCCAAATTATCTACCTGATGAGCCGTCCCAATATTCTCAGTTAAAGACCTTAAATTATTCCAGTTAATACTACTTATAAATGCAGAGTTTGCATCATTCCACAAAACTTTCTGCTGCAAGGGAGCTCTTTCCACAACAAGAAGAACTTTATTAGTTCTTAATTCATCAAATATCTGAAGTCCGTTAGAAACAACCTTTCCATTTACAGCAATAATTTGATCACCCTGAAGAAGAGGATTATCTAAACCAGGAACCTTATAATCAGTTGATAAACTTTCATTATCGAGGTCAGAATCGATGTAATTAAATTTCCCCTTAACCGTACCAAGCACATCAATTTCATAAGGGATAAAGAAAAGATCTTCTTTAGATGTTGTCATTCCAAGAGCTCGTTTCCAATCTAAAAACTCATCTCTTTGAGAAGGATTTATCTGTAAATCCTCAAGCAAAACTCTAGGCACTCTTAAATGAATGATGCTACCATTTCGATCTATAGTTAGGAAAACATCCCCTCTATTAACGATATTACTCAGTTCAGAAACAGAAAAAACAGCTTCACCATTTGCCCAAATCACACGGTCATTTTTTTGAATTCCTGATTGATATGCAGGAGAAAACTTACCCATTTGGGGATCAAAACCATAAAAAAGAACATAAGTAGCAGGCATCACTCCAATTGTCTTTATCCCTTTCATAACATTTGGCATTTGATAGGATTGAAGATTATATTGATAAGGAATTTTCTGATTTGTATAGTAATCTACCTTATCGCCCTGTATCTCAATTGTATCACTATTTAACACACCACCAGTAAGAAGTTCCTTAAAACCTGTAAATTTTTTTCCACCATACTCAAGAATTGTATCGCCAGGCTTTACTCCCTTTTGCAAGAGCTCTGATTTACTATCTAGCGAACCAATAATATTGGTAAACTCCTCAAATCGCTTCTCTCTACCACCCATTATCCAAATCATTGTAAAAACAAGAAAGGCAAACACAATATTAACTAAAGGCCCGACAATAGCGACCTTTATTCGATCCCAAGGACGCTTTCCATAAAATCCATCTTTGACTTGGTAGGGTTCTAAGCCCACTTCCTTTTCCATTCCAGCAATCTTGACATATCCGCCAAATAGCAAGTAACAAACCTGCCATTTTACCCCATCTCTTTTCCAAGAAAACATGGGCTTTCCAAAACCAATACTAAAAACTTCAACGCGCATACCCACACGTCTTGCAACTATATAATGTCCAAGCTCGTGAATAAACACGAGAAAACTCAGTCCAAACATCGCTAAAAATATGTGTAACATGCTAAAGCTCATAATGTTATATTCTTCCTGCCTCTAATCGTGCTTCCCTATCAACCTCTAAAATAGAGTCTATACTTGTCTTATAGACAACATTATGGCGAGAGAGGAGCAACTCTAGTTTTTCTGATATTTGCATCCAGCTTAACTCACCTCGGCAAAACCTTTCAACTAATACCTCATTTCCTGCATTTAAAACGCATGGCAAACTACCTCCAATCCTTAGAGATTCGTAAGCTAAGGCAAGACATTTAAATTTCTTTAAGTCAGGCAAATAAAATTCAAATAATTTATGTTTTTGAAAGTCAAACGGTTTTCCCCCTCTTTTGACCCTCTCCGGATAGGTCAAAGCGTATTGAATCGGCAGCTCCATACTCGGCTCATTGATCTGAGATTTCATAGACCCATCCACAAACTCAATAAAGCTATGAACTAAACTTTGCGGATGAACAACCACATCAATTTTTTCGACAGGCAAATCAAAAAGCCACTTAGCCTCAATAACTTCAAACCCTTTGTTCATTAAGGTCGAACAATCAATACTTACCTTATTTCCCATCGTCCAAGTCGGATGAGCCGAAGCCCCCTCGACAGTAACATTCAAAAGCTCTTCTTCGCTTAGGTGTAAGAAAGGGCCACCAGAAGCAGTCAAAATGACTCTAGAAACACTTGCTATGTCCTCACCTTGCAAACACTGAAAAATTGCGCTATGCTCACTATCAATTGGGAAAAGCGTAACTCCCTTCTCCTTGGCAAGCAAAGTTACATATTCACCCGCTGCAACTAAGACTTCCTTGTTAGCTAACGCCACAACCTTCTTATCCTTAACAGCTTCTATCACAGGCAAAATAGCCATAGAACCAACAAGCCCCACAACCACAGTATCAATAGAGTGGTAGCTTGCAACCTCACAAAGCCCTTCCATGCCGCTGACAACATTCCACATAGGATGACGCCGCTTAAGTTCTTTAGCAGCCTTCTCATCAAACAAACAGACAATCTCCGCTCCGGTCTCTAAAGCCTGAGCCTCAATCAAATCCACATTGCTTTTTGCCGCAAGCCCTACAACCTTAATACGTTCGCCCAAATGCCTTGCAACATTAATTGTTTGCTGACCAATCGAACCCGTACAACCCAAAATTGAAATTTTCTTTTCCATAGGGATGAAGACTACCACCACCTGCCTCTTAAAGTCAATACGCGATCACAGCGATATCACTTTAAGACACTTACAATCTAAATAAAATACTTTACCAGATATTGCTTTTATTGTATAATTAGCTATTAATAATAATTATAAGAGGATTTATGACAGGACAAGTAACTTGGGACGACCCGTACATCAGAGCACAATCCTACTTTCAGCCAGCAGCATGGATACAACCCGTCACAAAACCTTTAAGAAGCCTATGCGATCTTGTGATGGGTGTCATTAAATGGCTATTTCCTTGCCTATTTCGTTCTGCAACAAAACCAACAGATGATTCAACTATAACAAAAGCGCCCCTACATCCAGATGCTCACGAGGGCTCAAGCTTAAATTTAGAAATACCAAAACGAATGCCCGTAGCGCTAGTTAGTGACTCTAAAGTTAACCTAATACTAAAGATATATAATGAATCACAAAATTTAACAATGAATGATGATGAACTAGCAGGGCTAATTATTTCCCACTCAGAAAGTCTAAACCTAAGTGATACTCAATTTGATCAATTAATAATAGCAATTCGGGCGGAGCAATAAAAGCTAGGCTTTAAAATTAAACAATTAATAATTCCCTATTTTTGAATCTCGCGCAGCTTATATATTTTTTAAGATAAACCCGGTTACGGTTACGCAGGCGGATGCGGTTACGACTCTCAAGAACGCATTCTGCGATGCGCAAATCCAAAAGGACGCCTGCTCACGCGCGGGCACCCAAGCCTGATTATTATTTGATCAACTGCGTGAAACAGCAGCCATTCCCGTAACCGCCTGCGTAACCGTAACCGGCTTTAATTTTAAAATTTTTAACAGAATCTTTTGGTCTAACTTATATTGCACTGCCGCAATTCGAACTTGAAATGGGATCTTATATAGATAATTTTTCATGCGATCGCACTGAATCAAAACCCTAACACTTAAGCATTCTTTGTGCTCTATTATAGCTTTTACGGCAAATTAGGCTAATCAACCAAAAGAGCGTCAATAGAGTAACCATCATGCCCGAGGTGGAAAGGGAAAAACCATGAGCGGAGAGTGTGTGCCTCGTCATGGCTACTGCAAGGAGAGCTGCTATAAAGCTTATAAAGGCAGATAGATAAATCATAGGCTTAAGTCTTGTTACAAAGAGGCGTGCGGTTACAGGAGGCACTACAAGAAGAGCTAATACAAGAATGACTCCGACTGCTCTAAAAGCGCCTACTAGGGTGAGACTTGTTTGAAATATGACGATATAGTTAAAAAGAAGCGGAGAAAACCTAGATAATTTGGCGAATTCGGGATCAAATGAAGTGATCAGATATTCTTTAAAGAAGAGCACAAGGCAGGCAAAGTTAAAAAGAACTAAGCTTAAGCCGATCCAAATGTCATCTCTATGTAGCATATCGACATTACCCATTATAATTTCTGCTCCGATATGGGTGTTTCTTGTAAAAAGGGTAACAAGAATGATACCTGCAGAAAATAGGGACGTAAAAACAAGTCCTATGCTTGCATCTCTACCGAGTTTCAATGTGTGGTGAAAAAAATCTGTAAAAGCCATCGTCAACAGGCTAGAAATTACTGCACTGAGTATGAGTAGTTTCATATCAACTTCTAATAATTGACTAAACGGCCTTCCAAAAAAATAGTGGAGAATTAAAAAAGATCCGACAATCCCTAACAATACAGTATGCGATAAGGCGTTTGCAACCATTGCCATCTTTCTGACAACTAAAAAGGAACCAATTATAGCTGCAGCAATCCCTATTAATCCAAGCGTAATGATTTGAATCTCATCAGGGGCTAAATCCGAGAAACCATACTTACCTTGTAGGGCTAACCCTATATGATTAATCAGTGTCTGAAAAAAGGCGAAAAAGGTTTTCCCCCAGTAAGTTTCGATCATGATCTCTCCGGTATATCTTGGTTATGAGGATCTTTTTTGGGGTCGCCTAATAATTTCACAAGCTCTTCTTCAAGCTCTGGAGTAATAATATGCTCCATTTCTTCTGCACTTTTATGCACATTACCTGCCTGAACATCAAGGCATGTAAAAAGATATACTTCCCAGAGTCTGTGCAATCTGATGATTCGTTTAGCACGTTTTTTTCCAATTTCTGTTAAACCATACCCAATTAAAAGTTTTTTAGCCCGCATCATTACCAAAACAATTGCTAGAACAACGCTATAAAGACACATAACTTCTTTGAGATCTGAAAAAGTGATCTCATTTTTGGATTTATAAATATACTTTAGCATGTTTTCTTCTAAGCAGTTCATCTGAAATGATTTGCGCCTAATAATCCTACTGATCCATCCTCTTTTAAATGCAAAAACTAGGGCAAAAATAACAAAGAGTGTTGCCACTATTAAAATAACAGGGCCTGAGGGAAGATGAAATTTACCCCCATATTTTTGAGAAAGCCATATCGATCCATTTACAGAAATAACAATACCTAGAAAACCAATTGTCACCCCAAAAATGCTCGACATTACAAACATTTGCCAGAATTTTTTAGCAAATTGTCTAGCTGTTGCGGCAGGAGCAATTAACATCCCTGCCATTAAAACAACGCCAACACTTCGAATACCAATAACAATTGCCAAAACAATTAATACAAAGGTTGCATAATCAAGCCACCTAGTAGAAAGACCTAGCATTTTAGAAAAATCTCGATCAAAATTCAGCATTTTTAATGAAGTGTGAGTCAAAATCACAAATAGCAGGATAAAAAAAACTAAAGCAAGATAGACATATACATGAATCATTAACATAGTTGCAGCCTGCCCATATAGAAGCGACTGAACTTTCTGAAACCAAACAGGTTCAGAAAACTGCAATCTACTTGCAATAAGCACTCCAACCCCAAGAAAGGTAGACAAGACAAAGCAGAGCGCAGTATCACTATTTAATGAAAGCTTATGCTCCAAATAATGAACTAAATAGATTCCAAGCAGGCCAGATGCAAAGGCGCCTACTAAAACAATAAAAGGGAAACTTTCCGGTCTTGTTGCAAACAAACCACTAAAAAGCGCAATCGACAAAACAATACCTGGATAGGTTGCGTGCGACAATGTCTCACCAATAAGAGCTCTTCGACGGACAAAAACAAGAACACCGACTAAACTTGAAGCAAGCCCCATGAGCATTGAACCGATTGTTGCAGCTGTTAGAATTGGATCAGTAAAAAAATCAATTAAGGGAACCAAATTATTTAGTACCTTCCTGCTTACCTTTTGCTGCAAGAAAGGCTTCTTCTAAAAGACCACCTTTTTGTCCAAAGGCTTTCATTAAATTTTCAGAAGAGTAAATATTTTTCAACGGTCCGCAAGCAACTAGTCTCATATTTAGCAAAATAGCAAAGTCAAAATAACTCTCAACGGTATTCAAATCATGATGAACAACAAATATTGTCTTTCCTTCTGCTGCAAGTTCTTTTAAAATATCGACAATCAATTTTTCGGTGGTAATATCAATTCCCGCAAAAGGCTCATCCAGGAAATAAATATCAGCATCTTGTAGCAAAGCCCTGCCAATAAACAACCTCTGCTGCTGGCCACCTGATAAGTCAGATATTTGCCGATCCGCTAGCGACTGCATCCCAATTTTTTCAAGAACCTTCATAACCAAAGCTTTATGCTCTTTGCTTGGCCTTTTAAACCATCCAAGTTTGCCGTATAATCCCATTAAAACAACCTCAAATGCCGTAATAGGAAAATCCCAATCAATACTTGACCTTTGTCCCACATACGCAATTTTGCCAAGCATTTGGTCACGGGTTTTCCCAAAAAAGCGAATTTTTCCAGAATTAACATGAACAAGCCCCAGCATTGCCTTAATCAGAGTGCTTTTACCAGCTCCATTTGGACCAATAATAGCTGCCAAGACACCTTTTGGAACTTCGAAATGCAAATCCCATACAACCGGTTTTCGATCATACGTTACAGTCAAATCAGTAACTTCAATCAGATCCATCTAAACCACTCTCCAAAACATCCGCATCATATTCAAGCATTTCCAAGTAAGTTTTTCCGCCAAGTGTATCTCCATAAAGGGTATCTGATGCAAGACGAATATAAACGCCTCGTTTTCCACAAGCCTCTTTTACTTTTTCTAACGAATCTCTACTTAAATTGCTCTCAGGAAATATTACGTTAATATGGTATTTGCAGACATGATCAACAATTTCCTTTATCTGCAAAACACTAATCTGCTCATCAGGAGCAAGACCTTGCAAAGCTTGCATTCGAACTCTCCAAGAGTCATTTTTCACTTCTTCAGGGGTCGCAAAGTATCTTCGCACAAAATAGTTAAATGCGTCATGGCTTGTAACTAAATATCTTTTATTTTCGGGAATTCTATGCATTTTTTCGGTTATTTCGGAATCGAGCTTAGAAAACTCCAATCGAACTGCGTCGCTTTGCTCTCTATAAAACACTTCATGAGCAGGGTCCATTTGAATAAGCTTATCTCTTACAAAATCAATTGAATAACTCCAAAGCATAATATCCATCCAAATGTGAGGATCAAGTTGCCCATCAACACTAATAATTTCACTTGGATATCTATCCAATATCTCATTACCAATGTACACCACATTTTTATGATGTTTTAATTGGTACTCCATGCTACCGGAGTGCTCTAACATTAGACCGCTTGCAAAAACAACCTCTGCATAGGTAAATTTCTCTCCATCACCTTTAACAACCTCATAAGAGTGAGGATCTTGATTACCATTAATGATTGCTACAACTTTTACTTTATCGCCACCGATACGCTGGACCAAATCTTGTACAATTGAAGTCGTTGCCAAAACCCGAATCTTTCCATCGCTTTTTACCCAATTGGAAAGGTCATTTGAAGACCCACCCGAGCTTCCGCATGCAACCAAAATAACGCATAAGAATAGTAAAGGGAGAATACTGATTTTACGAACGTACGAAATATTACTATCAAAGCATTTTTTATCGTCTTTGCGAGTCTTTGGGACTTTGCATCTTTGCGTGAATTTTTCTAGAAAACTTAAGGGACGCAAGCAACTACCATATCTTTTGCATATTAATTGAAAATTAAATTCACGCAAAGTCGCAAAGTAGCAAAGACTCGCAAAGAAAAAGTGAAGCTTCTTTATTTTTTGCCCTATTGAGAAAAGTTTTGCCATGTGTAAATTCCTTGACTGCATCCTGAAGTAAAGTGAAATCGAACCGCATAATTACCAATTAATTCTATATCTTGCACAGAAAGATTCACATCAGGCAGCCTTTCATTCTCAATACAACGCGCGCAAGGACATTTCTGCTGCAAATCTGAAAATCGGTATTGATTCTTGCTATTTTCTGTTTCAATCTCAACATGATGAGGATCAATTTTTCTTACTAAAAATTTTTTATCTGATGTATCATCGCACAATTTTTCTACGATCTCAAGAGCAATTTTCCAGAGCACTTCCTGACTTAAAGAGAATTTAGCGCCATCACCGACGTCGAGAGCCTGTAATAAAAGAGGATCTAAAGGAACTTTTCCAAGAAAAGGGACATTAAATTTTTTAGAAATAGACTCACCACCACCCTCACCAAAAATACGGTGTTTTTCACCAGTTAAAGGGTCTTGATAGTAACTCATATTTTCAATAATACCTATAATAGGAACTTTCATATTTTGAAATAAATGGAGGGCTTTTTCGACATCTATCGTAGATATTTTCTGAGGAGTTGTTATTGCAATAGCTGCTGTAATTGACATTTTTTGCAATATTGTAAGATGAATGTCTCCTGTCCCAGGTGGTAAATCAATAATTAAAAAATCTCTATTATCCCATTTTACGCCTGTTATAAACTGATCAATTATTCCATTAATTAAAGGAGCTCTAACAGGGGCTCCGTTTTGAAATTTAGAAAAATAAGCAGTAGAAATTACTTGAATTCCTCTTGAAGAGGCTGGAATAAGAAATCCACCCTCTTCTTTCGGTAATATATCAGGGGAAAGCATCTCTCTTAATGAAGGGCCATAAATATCTGCATCAATTAAACCTACTTTAAATCCAAGCAGTTTTAATAATAATGCAAGACTTACGCTAATTGTGGATTTACCCACTCCGCCTTTACCAGAACCTATTACTAGTATTTTCATTTTTCTATAATACCGTATTGAATAATTTTATAGCTTGCAAAAAATTTTAATATTATTTACCATTTAAAAATCAGAAAAACTTGTTATAACTCGAAACATTTGAATTATTTTTTTTACGAAAAGGACAAAAATTATGCCTTATAAAGCAGAAACAATGAGCGGTTTGAAATCACTCGACGATATCGAAGATGTAATCTCTAAAGCCATCAAAAAAGTTGGCGGAAGAAAAGAAAATGATCTTTGCAAATACCTCCCTATGTCTACTGGAGGCTACATGCATCATTTTACATTAAGAAAGATGAAATTAAAGCAACCGTTTGAACTAAGCACCTTAATTGAAAAATTTATTATTACATCTAACAAACCTACAATCATTTCTCCAAAACAAAGAGCGGCTCGTGGTTCAAGAAAAAGAAAAGATCAAATTACTTTTACTAAAACACAATTAGATCGCCTCCTAAACATGGCTAAAATTTCTGGTGACAGAGAGATGGTTTCCGTTCTTAGTCCAAAAAAATCCTTGGCAAATTGTAAAAAAGAACTTATACAATCGATACGCGCAGGGATTGCAGACCAAGTACTATGGAATACCTTTACCGAGATTACGGCGTCTCAAAATGATGCAGAAGCTGCTCTAGAGCAACTTTTCAATCGTTAATACTTTTATTTGAAAAAGCCTCTAAGGTTGCACTTTAGAGGCTTTTTTCTTGTCTATTTTTCTGGGATTTGTTATATTTAGAGGCGAAGAAAAATCTAATTATTAACAACTAGGATTTACCTATGTCAGAAAAAATTTCAAACAGCTCTACCTTCAAAGGTATACGGGGCTTTTTATGGCCAATTCATGGATTCGAACTTAAAAAGTTCCTTCCTATGGGCATAATGATGATGTGTATTTTATTTAACTATACAATCTTGCGCGACACAAAAGATACTCTAGTCGTGAACTCTCCTGGTGGAGGCGCTGAGTGCTTATCATTTTTAAAACTTTACGGAGTTACACCTGCTGCAATTTTATTCATGGTTCTCTTTGTTAAACTTGCAAACGTACTTAATCGTGAAAAATTATTTTACACTATATTAGTGCCTTTCTTAGCATTTTTTGGTCTATTTGGATTTGTTATCTATCCAAACAAAGACCTTTTCCACATGAGCTTAACAACAATACAAAATTACCAACACCAACTTCCGAACCTTCATTGGTTTATTCCTGTTATCGGAAACTGGAGCTTTAGCTTATTTTATATTCTATCAGAGCTTTGGGGTAGCGTTGTTCTTTCAATGTTATTCTGGCAGTTTGCTAATGAAATCACAAAAGTAGACGAAGCAAAAAGATTCTATGGTCTATTTGGTATGCTTGGAAACGTAGGCTTGATGCTTTCAGGACCTACAATTATTTTCTTTGCACGTTACGCAAAAACTCTACCAGTTGAAATTGATGGTTTCGGTGTAAACTTGAAATTCTTAATGGCAGCTGTAATGGTTTCCGGCGGTATTGTTATCGCAACTTACAGATGGATGACTAAAAACGTTCTTACTGATCCAACTCTTTACCAGCCAGGTCAAGGCTCTAAGAAGAAAGAGAAAGCAAAACTTTCTATCGGCGAAAGCTTTAGGTATATCTTAAGCAATCCTTACCTAGCGCTTATTGCAGTGCTTGTACTTTCATACGGCGTTGCAATCAACCTCGTAGAAGGTATCTGGAAAGGTCAAATTAAGATCGCTTATCCAGACAAAAACGACTACAACATGTTTATGGGTACATTCTCAACATGGACAGGTGGTATCACAATTCTACTAATGATTGTTGGTAACAACATTCTTAGAAGACTCAGCTGGATGAAAGCTGCGATCATCACTCCTGTTATGATCCTTATCACATCAACTATCTTCTTCTTCTTCGTCTGGAACGGAGCGAAGAGCACACCTTATGCTCCTCTAATGGGAACAACGGTTGTGATGGTAGCTGTTATTGTTGGTATGATCCAAAACGTACTATCAAAAGGAACTAAGTACTCTCTATTTGACTCAACAAAGCAAATGGCGTACATTCCTCTTGATCAAGAAGCTAAAGTAAAAGGACAAGCTGCAGTTGAAGTTATCGGCGGAAGAGCTGGTAAATCAGGCGGAGCGCTTGTTCAATCAACACTACTAGCAGTTATTGGTGGTAGCGTATCACTTGCAAGTTTAACCGTAATTCTAGGTCCTCTTGTAATTATGATCTGCTTAGCCTGGATTGCCTCAGTAGTTGGCTTAAGCCGTAAGTTTACAGCTCTTGTTGAAAGCAAAAAACAAGAAGAAGCTGGAGAGGCAACTCTCGCAAAAACAACTGCATAATTTTACTTGCAGTTCATAATCCAAAAGCCCTAGACGTTAAAATCTAGGGCTTTTTTCTTTAAAAAAAAGAAGATTCACCGCAGAGCCGTCGAGAACGCCGAGGGCGCAGAGAAAAACAAAATGGAAGAAAAATCCTCTACTTCTTTTACCTCTTTAATTTATTCTCTGTGACCTCTGCGTTCTCGGCGGCTCTGCGGTGAATCTTTCCTTTTTTCTTGAAAAATTGCGCCCATTCACGTATTAGTAAGGCATGACTGAAGAACCAAAAGAGTTTGGGAAAGTGCGGGCATTTTTTTGGCCTGTCTACTCATATGAGTTAAAAAAACTTATCCCAATGTTCCTTTTATTCTTTTTTATCTTATTTAACTACACAGTATTGCGTGATACCAAGGATACATTGATCGTAACAGCGCCTAACTCGGGTGCTGAGGCAATACCTTTCTTAAAAGTGTATGGCGTCTTACCAGGCGCTCTTATTTTCATGTTTATCTACTCTAAGATGAGCAATGCATTAAGTAAACCTGCTCTTTTTTATGCAACAGTAGCTCCTTTTATCCTGTTTTTTGCTCTCTTCTCTGTTTTGCTTTATCCAAACCGTGAAGCTCTTCATCCAGAAAAGCTTTGTAATTGGATGCAAACATCTCTTCCTCTAGGATTCATGGGATTAATTGCAATCATTCGAAATTGGACATTTTCGCTTTTCTATATTATGTCCGAACTGTGGGGAAGCGTCTGCCTTTCGCTTTTATTTTGGGGATTTGCAAATGATATCACTAAGGTAAATGAGTCAAAAAGGTTCTATAACCTATTTGGTTTAGGCGCTAATCTATCTTTATTTTTTGCAGGAACATTTATTATTTGGGCTTCAAATTTAAGAAGCACTTTAACTGTTAACGATCCTTGGCAAGTAACTTTAGACATATTAATGGCAGTAGTAGTGGCATCCGGCTTGATTATTCTAGCCATTTACTGGTGGATCAATAAATACGTTCTGACAGACCCCCGTTTTTACGACGCACATGCACAAAAAAAGATGAAAGAGGACAAACCTAAACTTTCACTTGGGGCTAGCTTAAAATATTTACTGTCTTCAAAATATCTAGGTTGCATTGCTATTCTCGTTATCGCTTATGGAATGTGCATCAACTTAGTAGAGGTTACCTGGAAGAGTCAGCTGAAGATACAGTTCCCAAATCCTAATGATTATAGCGCTTTTATGGGACAGTTTTCCCGAATCACGGGCATTGTAACCATGCTTATGATGTTTTTTGTTACGGGAAATGTGGTTAGAAAACTTGGGTGGAAAGTTGCAGCTCTCATTACTCCTGTTGTCCTATTAGTCACAGGCGCTCTCTTTTTCACATTTATGGTCTTCAATTCACATCTTGCAGGGCCCATCTCAATTCTTGGGACAACTCCCCTCTGGCTTGCTGTTATTTTTGGAATGACACAAAACATCATGAGCAAATCCGCTAAATACGCACTGTTTGACCCCACAAAGGAGATGGCGTATATACCTTTAAGCCAGGAACTTAAAGTTAAAGGAAAGGCAACGGTCGATGTAGTAGGCGCAAGATTTGGAAAATCAGGAGGGGCTTTCATTCAACAGTTTCTCATTATCACGCTGGGCAGTATCGCTGCTATGGCCCCTTATATTGGCATCTTTCTCGGCGTAATCATTCTGCTTTGGATTATAGCTGTTATCTCGCTGGATAAAAAATTTAAATCAGCTTCACTTGACTACGAATCTACTAACAGCCCTTGATCGAGCAAGTGGTATTGGTGGAGATTCCCCGGGCGGCTCTAATTCTTCATCATCTTCCACAGGGCTAGCTGAGTGAGATCTAAGAGCTCTATTCACAAGACTCGTAACATACACTTTGGATGCCTCATCTACCCAAAAAACTTCAAAATCCCCTCTACTCATACCTGCAAGCAAAGTAGCACATTCATCAAATGTTAATAATCTAATTGCAAAATCATTTACTTCTTTTGAAAATGCAGCTAAATTTGTAAAGCGAGGTATAATTTCCGGGTACATAAAAAGACTTATATTACAATTCTCTGAAACATAACCTTCGTATTCCCCTCTATCTCCACTCACGGAAACAAAATACCCTTCATACGCTGCTAAGGGTGGTAACATAGAAAAGGCTCGTGCTGATGGTAAGGGTGGCATATATAATCTCACTTATTATTTTTTCAGAAATTATACATAAATTGACCTTAAAAAAAACCTTTTTTTTAAGGCGTAAGACCTGCTATAATCATCCTCCTATGACTAGAAAATATGATATTACTAAGATTCGAAATTTTTCAATTATCGCGCATATCGACCATGGTAAGTCTACCCTTGCTGACAGACTACTAGAAGCTACCGCAACAGTTGCTAAAAGAGACATGCAAGAGCAGCTACTAGATGATATGGATCTTGAAAGAGAGCGCGGGATCACGATTAAAGCGCACCCTGTTACCATGTATTACAAATCTCAGGATGGAGATATTTACCAAATTAACTTCATTGATACTCCCGGTCATGTCGATTTTTCTTATGAAGTTTCAAGATCCCTATCTGCTTGTGAAGGAGCTCTACTTGTCGTAGATTCAGTTCAAGGTGTACAGGCACAAACTCTTGCCAATGTTCATTTAGCACTTGATAAAGGACTAGAGGTGATTCCTGTAATTAATAAGATAGATTTACCCTCAGCTGATCCCGAAAGCATTAAGCGCCAAATTAAAGAAATCATTCATCTAGACCCCACAAAGGCCATTTTAACATCCGCGAAAACCGGTCAAGGAATTGCAGAAGTTTTAGAAGAAATTGTTTACTCATTACCCGCTCCAAAAGAGCCTGATGACAACGTATTACGCGCGCTTGTATTTGATTCGCATTATGACACATATCGCGGAGTAATGGTTTATGTTAGAGTGATGAGCGGAAGTATCACAAAGAAAACCATGATCAAATGCATGTTCACTGGCAAAGAGTTTGAAGTGCAAGAAGTGGGAATATTTTGTCCTCGCGAAAAACCTACTGATATACTCATGCCAGGTGAAGTAGGCTACTTACTTGCAAATATTAAAAAACCATCTGACATAAAAATTGGCGACACAATCACAACCGTACTAAAATCTGCCGAGGCCCCACTTCCCGGCTTTAAACAAATTTCTCCTGTTGTTTTTGCAGCTATCTATCCTGTTGATGCGTCTGATTTTGAATCACTTGTAGATGCCCTCAACAAATTAAAGCTTAACGACTCTGCTCTCACAGTTGAACCTGAAACTTCACTTGTGCTAGGCACTGGTTTCCGCTGCGGTTTTCTTGGACTGCTCCATCTAGAAATTGTTTTTGAACGCCTCCAACGCGAATTTGACTTAGACATTTTAACTACAGCTCCAAGCGTTCGCTATAGAGTACACCTATCTAGTGGCAAGATGGTAGAAATAGAAACACCATCTCATTTTCCTGATCCTTCCGTTATCGACTTTGTTGAAGAGCCTTGGGTTAAATGCAACATCTTAACTCCTGCAGATTATCTTGGCGCTATAATGGGTCTTGCAAATGACAAGCGAGGCGAACTTGTCCACACTGAATCTATCGAAGGCGGAAGAGTCTATCTTCACCTTAAAATGCCCCTCAACGAAGTGATCACCGACTTTAATGACAAACTCAAATCAATCACACAAGGCTATGCCTCTTTTGACTACGAACAAGATAGTTATATCCAAAGCGATATTATTAAATTAGAAGTAAAAGTTAACGATGAACCCATCGACGCCTTTTCAAATCTTGTGCACCGATCTAAGGCCGAATATAAAGGCAGAGCAATGTGCAAGCGCCTTCTCGATGTAATTCCTCGCCAGATGTTTAAAGTTCCGATTCAAGCAGCTATTGGTGGAAAAATCATCGCTAGAGAAACCCTTAACGCAATGTCCAAAAACGTTACCGCAAAATGCTATGGCGGCGATATTTCCAGAAAACGTAAACTTTGGGATAAGCAAAAGAAGGGCAAGAAAAAGATGAAGGAATTCGGTAAAGTTTCCATCCCACAAGAAGCCTTCATTGAGATTCTCAAAACCGACAACGACTAAAAAGAAGAGAAATTAGCAAGGATAGAAAGATAAAAGGATGAAAAACGAAAAAATTAGATCATCCAAACCTCTTGCCTTTGAACTAATCGCTTTTTAAATTTTTTTAGTTTTTTTTATCCTTCCATCCTTTTATCCTTGCTAGACTCTTTTTTTTCTTATTCTCTGCGGTGAATCTTTTTTCTTTTTAGGCGTTGTAGGAGCCGGAGGCAGCTTTGCCACCACGTCCTGTCCAATCGGTATGAAAGTACGTTCCAGCTGGTTTATCGGTACGCTCATAGGTATGCGCGCCAAAGTAGTCACGTAAGCCTTGCAATAGGTTTGCAGGAAGACGCTCTGAGGTAATACCATCAAACCAGGAAATAGCCGAACTAAAACAAGGAGTTGGAACGCCATGCTCTACGGCAAGAATCACAGCTTTTCTAAAACCTTCTAATGAACGGATAATTGCATTTTTAAAAAAATCATCGTAGAGAAGGTTTGGTAGATTAGGATTACGATCAAACGCATCCTTAATTTTAGTTAAAAAGACACTCCGAATGATACACCCATTTTGCCAAATAAGGGCAATATTCCCATAATTTAGATCCCATTTATAATGCTCACTTGCTCTTTGCATCAACATATAACCTTGAGCGTAACTAGTAATTTTAGATGCGTAGAGCGCCTTTCGAATATTATCAATTGCTTCATCCTTCTCTAAAGTGAAAAGCCTTGGATTTTTTTTGTACACTTTTGAAAGTTTAACCCTTTCTTCTTTAAGAGCAGAAAGCGATCTTGCAAAAACAGCTTCTCCAATGAGTGTAAGGGGCATCCCCTCTTCTAATGCGCTCTCAGTGGTCCATTTACCAGTTCCTTTAGCACCCGCCTTATCAAGTATTTTTGAAACAATAGACTTACCATCAACATCTTGATAGTCTAAGACATTTGCGGCAATTTCTATCAAATAACTATCGAGCTCACCTTTATTCCATGTTCTAAAAATTGCAGCCATCTGAGCATCATCTAAGCCAAGCACTCTTCCCATAATATCGTATGCTTCACAAATGATTTGGATATCACCGTACTCAATTCCGTTATGCACCATTTTAACATAATGACCAGCGCCACCACTACCTAACCAATCCGCGCAAGGCTCTCCATTTGGCGTCTTAGCTGCAATTGTTTGTATAATATCCTTAATTGAGTCCCATGCAGCATGATCTCCACCTGGCATCATTGATGGACCATGTCTTGCACCTTCTTCGCCACCAGAAACCCCACAACCAACAAATAATAACCCTTTTGGCTTAAGCTCATTGCATCTTCTTTCTGTATCGACAAAATGGCTATTCCCACCATCAATTAAGATATCACCTTTCTCTAAAAACGGCTCTAATTCGGCAATCAAATCATCAACAGCCTGCCCAGCTTTTACCATCATTAATATTTTTCTCGGCGTTTGAAGGCTCCCAACAAACTCTTTTAATAGCGTAAAACCTTTAATTTTAGTCCCTTTAGCAGATCCCGCCATAAACTCATCTGTCTTGGCAGACGTTCTATTAAAACAAGCAACAGCAAACCCATGATCATTCATATTTAAAATAAGGTTCTGCCCCATTACTGCTAGTCCAATAACCCCAATATCTGCCTTAGTCATAAAAACACCCCTTCATTATAAATTCCTTTTAGCATATATTAAATGCACATTTTTGTCCCCGTAGCTCAGCGGATAGAGCGGTCGCCTCCTAAGCGACAGGTCGTGCGTTCAAGTCGCGCCGGGGACGCACCTTTAGATAGCCCCAAACAACATATATATTCCATATTTTATTTTACAAGCTGATACTTAAAATCTTACGCAATTTCAAAAATTCAAAAATATCAGATTTGAAAAAAAATAAATCGGTTATAAAAGTCGAATCAGAGATAAATTTAGCCCTAGGGGTGCATAATAAAAAGACAAATTAGCAAGGATGAAAGGATAGAAAGATGAAACAATTAGAACATCATAACCTATTGATAATGAACTCATGGTTTTTAATTTTTTAGTTTTTATCCTTCTATCCTTGCTAAATTCTTTTTTTCTTTAAAAAAGGGTCTAGGAGGATTTGAAGTATTGATCAACACCGGATGTGATTGATTTTGCGACAGTATCTAAATAAAAGTCGTTATTGAGCTTCTTACGCTCTTCTTCATTTGTAAGAAAGCCTGTTTCAATCAAGATTGAAGGCATTTTTGTCTCTCTGATGACACAAAAGTTACCCTCTTTGATTCCTCTTGAATCAGCTCCTGTTTGAGATAAAAGGCTTGATAAGATGGTTTGTGCAAGCTGTTTAGATTTTTTTGCACGCCAAGGTTCTGTTTTTTGCGTATAGAAAATCTCTATTCCTTTTGCGCTCGTATTTTTTGCGGAGTTACAATGAATACTAATTAGAATTTGACATTTTGACTGGTTTGCAATCTCTGCTCTCTTTTTTAAAGGGAGGTATTCATCACGACTTCTTGTCATGATCACATGATAGCCTGCTTTTTCAAGATATTTTCTTAAGTATAAAGCTGTTTTTAGGCAAATTTCTTTTTCTTCATAAGTTTGACTGTGTGCTCCTAGGTCAAATCCGCCATGACCTGCATCAATTACAATTAGAGGAGCATTTTCCTTTTTATGCATGGGGACTTTCTGTTCATGCGCTTTATGCTTATATGCAGGAGAAGTTGCTCGTGCGGTTACTTTATTCGAAGAGCAGGAAGAAAAGAAAAAGAATACAAGGAAGATAGCAAGTTTTTTCATCATTTTATTAACTTACCGCATTTGCTAATTCATACGCAACAGTGACGTCATCAAAATATATAGATTTATTTGAAAAGATTTGATTTGTCTCGTGACCTTTTCCAGCAATTAATAACGTATCTCCCTTTTCCAGCAAAGAAAGCCCCCTCTCGATAGCTTTTTTTCGATCAAGTTCAATTACGTAAGTTTTTTTTGTAAATCCTTTTTGAATTTGCCTAATAATTTCATCCGGGTCTTCATTTCGTGGATTGTCTGAAGTAACAATAACAAGATCACTATAATCTTCTGCAACTTTAGCCATAAGAGGCCTTTTTTCACTATCTCGATTTCCACCACAACCAAATACTGTAATGAGCTTCCCTTTTTTTACAGAAGAAAGCGTTTCCAAAACATTTTTTAATGCGTCTGTTTTATGAGAAAAGTCTACAAAAACAAAAGCTCCTTCCTTACAAGAAACTGATTGCAATCTTCCAGGAATAGGTTTTAAGGTAGCAAGCCTCTTTTTAATGTCTTTTATCTCTATGTGATAGAGATATGAAGTAGCAATTGCAGCGAGAGTATTGTAAACATTAAACCTTCCGATTAGCGGTGTTTTGATAACTACTTCTTCTCCTAAGAACTGCAATGTAAATTTAGTTCCCGTGAGATCCATTGTAATATCAATTGCTCTAAAATCAGCACCTTCTTTTAGCCCGTAAGTCACAATCTTATGATCTGTTTTCATATAAGAATTCCAGGGATCATCAAAATTAATCACTGCAGTACCATTTGGTTTGAGCATAGAAAAAAGTTTAGCCTTTTCACTCGCATATTCATCCATGTTTTTATGATAATCAAGATGTTCAGGAGTAAGATTTGTAAAGACAGCAACGTCATAAGAAATTCCAGCAACCCTATTTTGGGATAACGCATGTGAAGTAACTTCCATAACTCCTGTTGAAAGCTTTGCAAGCACCATCTCATTTAATAACTTATAGCAAGTTATACAATCAGGAGTTGTTAAATCACTTTTAATGCGATGGTCGCCAATAATTGATTCAATCGTTCCAATTAGCCCTGAATCTCCCAAGATATGTCTGATCATATACGAAGTAGTCGTCTTTCCACTTGTTCCTGTAATCCCTATTAAAAAAATTTTTTCATAGGGATTGTCATAAAACCTAGCTGCTAGCACGCTCTCCATGGAATTTGTATCACTTGTAATTAATTGAGTTACGCCTTCTAAAAACGGATTATAAAGATCGCTTAGAATAGCTGTTGCACCGGCTGCAATAGCATCTGTTACATATTGATTACCATCATGTGTTTTGCCACGCTTAGCTATATAAAGAAATCCATGCGCAACCTGTTTGGAATTACTCGTAAGCCCAACAAGATCAGTATCTTTAGTGCCTTTTACAACCTTGATATCAAGGCCATCGATGAGTTTTTTTAGTTTAATTGTATTTTTCATAGAGCTCACCCAATTGATTTACCTCTTTTGTCCAGTCGGCTTTTTGAATACATGACCTTGGGTCGCCTTTTGGATATCCATAGCAATCATCCGGATGTGCGCCTAAATATTCAAGAGATCTTTTTGAAATCTCTCTAAAAATCGGCGCTGCACACTTACCGCCAAAATGTGTCGTACCAAAACCTGCCTTATAAACTTTTTCCGGTTCATCAACCCCAATAAATAAAACAAATTTTGGCTCTGTTATAGGAGCAAATCCAACAAATGTGGAAAAATGCTTCGTCTTAGAGTACTGACCACCAATTAATTTTTCCGATGTACTTGTTTTTCCGGCTTCTGTGAAGCCTGGAATATCAGCTAAAACGGCAGATCCACCCGGTTTAGTTGTAAACTTCATCGCTTTTATGATTTCATCTACAATCTCCTTATCTAAAACTTTTTTCTTTGGATAAGCCGATGTATTATCAAGAAGCACCCCATCCTTTGAAACCACTTTTCGAAGAAGCGTTGGTTTTACAAGATATCCCCCATTAGCAATTACAGAAAAAGCTCTTGCCATCTGAACAGAATTAACAAGCAAATTATAACCAATTGCTAAAGAATATGGGGTTGGCAGCGACCATTGATAGCTACCGTTCGCATATTTTTTTCCAGGAGCAGGAACCATCCCCGCATTTTCATAAGGGAGCTCAATTCCAGTCCTCTCTCCCAGTCCAAATACATTGACTAACTGATCTCGATACCAACTGGGCCCAAGCGTTTCAACCACATGCTGCATCAATCTTGCAGGATAAATATTGGAAGATTTTTGTATTGCCATATACATATTCAAATATTTATGACTTCGAATATCATTGAGTGGCTGCGTTCTTCCAGGGAACATATTATTATCGCATCTGACCATCTCTTTTGGAGAAAAGAGAGGCTTTTTACCCTGATTGATTAGTTCTTGATTTGCTTTCAGCGCAATGGCAATTGTGATTGCTTTCATAGTAGAACCCGGCTCAAAACAATCCGTAATGGCTTTAATTCGAGTGTTTTCTAACTTCTTAGGGTCATTATAATAGTCAGAGTAATGAGAAGGATCAAAAAAGGGATAATGCGCCATTGCATAGATCTCGCCGGAAAAAGGATTCATCATAACTGCCCATCCGCCCTTGCCTCCAACTTTCTTTACACCCTTTGCAAGCTCTTCTTCAGTAATTGCTTGGAGTATATGATTAATAGTTAAGTAAACATCAGCCCCATCTTTAGGCGGAACTTCACATAAATCACTATCAATCTCATAACGAGGCGATCTCAAGATTACCTTTGATCCCTCCTCTCCTCTTAAGTATTTATTAAAAACAACTTCCAGGCCGCCTGTTGGAATTCCCTGATGCGTCTTTTCATCCTTCTCACCTCTTACCGTATGAAGGACCTGACCAAGCATTTTTCCAAAAGGGTAATTTCTCTGATAATCCCGAACAAAATACAAAGCGTTTTTTGGCAGCTTCTTCTTTCTTGCAAAGTCTATCCAAAAAGACTCTACAATTTCCTTCTCCTGAGGTGAGATCATGGTTGCTACTCTTCGATAACGACTCTTCTTATAAAAATGAGCCGAAATTTCTGATGGTAAATTAAGCAATTCACAAAGCTTATCACTCATCTCCATTTTTAAATTTTCCGGAATCAAATAAGGATCAATATGAACATGATATGCCAAAACATCTATTACAAATGGTTGATTTGCTTCGGAATGACCCGACTTAAGAGTTGTATTTGAATAAAACACCCCTCTTTTAAAAGGCTCCTTTATAGTCGTTTGATGCTGACCTTTAGCAATGCCTACCCACTTTTCATGCTCAAAAATTTGAATCTTATAAAATTGGCCGATGAGTACTGTAAAAAGCAAGAAGACAAATATCGCGACGAATGTAAAACGAAATCTTTTATTCATATTTAGCGGTCAGGAATGGCGCCAATAAATATGGCCCTTGATCTTGTCTCAAATGTCTTTTCAGTTGTGGGAGACAAGACTTCTTCTTCAGTATGAAGAACAAAAATTTCAGATGATAACGGATGTTTGAGATGACTAAACTCTGGTCTTTTAGCAAGTTCCATCAGGTGCTTTGGATTTTCAAAGCGCTCTATTTCAAACCGTAACCTTGAGTTTTGTTCCTCTAAATGACGGACATCACGGGATAATCTGGGAATTTCAATCCGAATCCGCGTTAGGTCGTTTTGCTGCGAGACGTAAGCATACAAAGCTCCTCCACAGGAAAATGCGCAGGCAAGCACTTGTATAAAAAACATCTTCTTCATATTTTTTTTGCAAAACGCAGCTTAGCACTTCTTGATCTTCGGTTAATTCTTCTTTCACCAGGAGTTGGAATTCTTGGTTTTTTTGTCAAAAGTTCCAAAAGTGGCTTTTTATCCAGACCCTTAATGGACTTTGCAGCATCGCGAAATACGTTTTTTACAATGCGATCTTCTAAACTATGAAAACTCAAAACACCAATTTTCCCACCAGGAGCAAGAACATCGATTGCTTTTTTAAGCGATCCTTCGATAGATTCAAGCTCTTTATTAATGTAAATACGGATAGCTTGAAATATTCTAGTAGCTGGATGAATCCCCTCTTTTCTAGGAATTTCTTTCTCAATCACTGCTGCAAGTTCAGTCGTTGTTGTGATGGGCTTTATCCGGCGAGCAGACGCAATTGCACGAGCGCCCCTTCTCCAAAATCTTTCTTCACCAAGGTCTTTAAAAATACTTCCAAGCTCATCTTCCGAAAGTCCGTTTACAACTTCTTTAGCTGTAACACCTGTTGACTGATCCATACGCATATCAAGAGGGCCTTCTTTTTGAAAACTAAAGCCTCTAAAATCTTCATCAAATTGCATAGATGACACTCCTAAGTCAAAAAAAAACCGTCGACTTTCTTCACTCCAACAGATGCGATCATCTTGTCCAGATCAAGAAAGTTTCCGTGTACAAACTTCACTTTATGCTCGAAAGCAATTAAATTTTGCCTTGCTATCGCAAGAGCCATTGGATCTCTATCACAAGCAATATACGTTTCAATTTCAGGATGCGCTTCAAGCATTGCTTTTGCATGACCACCAGCGCCCGTTGTTCCATCAAAGAAAACTTTAATAGAAACATCTGCAAAATACTCAATCATTTCGTCTTTCATTACAGGAATATGAGGAGCTGTCATAGTTTACCTACAGCATCTTGAACTCTTTCAACTGCATTTTCTAAAAGGTTGTCTTCTTCTTCATCTCCAAGCAGAGAAAAAGCTTCTTCCATCATCATTTGTAAATCCCCATCTGCCTCGCCACCAATAAATTTGGCAAGATCTCTGTCATATATTTCTTTCGGCCAAAGCTCTATTTTATTCATAGCGCCCGCAATCATCACTTCCGTTTTCATTCCCACACCATTTTTCAAAACGGAAGGGATAGTAATTCGTCCCACTTTGTCACAAGTTGTTTCCACAAGAGTTGAAAAAAACAGCGTAAAAAACTTCTGAAATTTTGCAATATGTTGCTTTTTTTTGAATCTTTCTACCATTTCTGTGATGTCGCTCTTCTTATAAATTGCAAGACATCCACCCATACTCAAAGCAATTGTGAACTCTAACTTACCATCTTCTACCAGCTGATAGCGGAGTTCTTGAGGAAGAACAAGTCTGTTCTTCTCATCTAACTTCCCACTATAAGAGCCACTAAAAAACGGTTTTGTCATAATTCCCACATTTTCCCACATACTACCAATACATCATAAACTTTGCAACCATATTTGATCAAAACACCCACTTACTCTCAGCATTTAAAATAATTATTTACACACAAACGATACACTCTTAAGTCTCTAATCAAAAAAAAATGTTTGTGGGAATTGGTGGGAGTTTTGTTCAAAAACTAACCAAAATACTAAATTCCTCATTCAATTGGACTGAACGCCGTTCATTAATCAGTTAAAAATCAGCAACCAGGTTTTTTCATCTTCCAAGTTCCGGTCCCAGGCACCGGAACTTCTCAAACTTTCAATCTTGCAATCTTGCGGGGTCAGGCACCGTTTTTTTATTCAATCTTGCAATCTTGCGGGGTCAGGCACCGTTTTTTTAGTACAATCTTGCAATCTTGCGGGGTCAGGCACCGTTTTTTTAGTAGGGATGACAAATAAGTCTTGTTTTGTTATGGCTTGTTTTATGAGCACACGGTCTACGAGAACTATTGATAACCTAGATATTCAGTCCTATATTCATTATGAGGATAATAGGAAGTACTTTGATGAAGAATCCGCTAATAACGCTAGATCTATCGCTTCTCAGTTATCGACAGATATCTTTGAGCCTATACTGATTACAAATTACCAGCTTTTATTTGAATTAGGAACGAAAGGGACAACTTGGGGACTGATGCCTCCGCCTTTGAAATATAATGACCAAAAGGGCAGGCTGTTTACACATCAACTAGCCCCAAAATTAGGGCCTTGCGAACTCATTGAACTTCAGATGCATAGGATTGAAGAGAAGCGAAAAACGGAAAAAGACAAGCATGATGAGCAGAAAAAAAGACAAGGCACTTCTTCATGGGAAGAGGAAGAAGAAATCAAACTAATTGAAAAGCAAGCAGCTGCGCTCATTGATATGATGCAAAATATTCAGGTTTTGAATAAAATCATGGAGCAAATTACTGCGGAACGTTACAGATATACTAAAGGTTAAATATGAGCGAAGTTAGGTGGATGGATCTTCTGGGGTGGTCAGATGAAGAGGTTAGTGACCTTCGATTTGTAGCCTATTCTTATATCAAGCAGGGTCACTACAAAATTGCCCTCAAATTTTTTGATGCTCTTACAATTCTTTGTCCAGAATCTAGTTATGATCTTCAAACTGTTGGCGCTCTTCATTTAGAATTGGGTGATAATCTAAGTGCTCTTAGCTTTTTTGATAGAGCGCTTCAATTTGATCCTGAGAGTCCCGCCACATTACTAAATAGAGCTAAAGCTCTATTACTTCTTGGTTATCATACACAAGGACTTCTTCAAGCATCCAACTTAAAAAATCATTCCGATGCAAAAATAGCAAATGCTGCGGACGCACTTATACTCGCTTATAAATAAAAAAAAAGCGGACCTTACTCTTAAGATGTTACCATGATCTCCTCGAAATCTACTTGTATTGTTATTTCTAAGGTGTTAGATTTTGCGTAAATTACACCTTTAGAGTGCGTTGTGGAAGTCTTGTTCATAACTCTAAAGAATACAAAGTCAATTGGAGGAAGCTTTAGATGCTCGTGAAAGATATGCAGGAAACTTGGGGAGAATTTGTAGGTCTTTTACAAAAAAAATGCTCTCTTGCAGAATTTCAAAACTGGATTGCCCCCATTCACTTTGTAGAATCTTCCGAAAATGATATCACTTTAGAAGTACCAAACGTGTTTGTCCAAGACTATCTTCTTTCAAACTATAAACACGAACTTACCTCGTATTTCCCTTTGAATAGCAAAGGTGAACCCTCTATTCGCTTTGTGATTAAAGAACCAAAGCGGGAAGAAATTATCGAGGAACCTATATATGTAGAAGAGAAAAAAGAGGCCGATTCCAAATTCGAAATCAGATTAAATCTTGGTTACACATTTCAACACTTTATCGAAGGCCCTTCAAACCAATTTGTAAAGTCAGCAGCTCTTGGCGTAGCTCTTCGTCCTGGCAAATCTTACAATCCCCTCTTTATTCATGGCGGCGTAGGTCTTGGGAAAACACATCTTCTACATAGCATTGGTCACTATTGCGCAGAAAAACACAAAAAAGTAAAAGTGCAATGCATAACAACTGAACAATTCATCAATGATCTTGTCGATAGCCTTCGAAACAAAACTGTAGATCAAATGAAAAAGTTTTATCGCAACCTGGACGTACTACTTGTCGACGATATTCAGTTTTTGCAAAATAGATTGAATTTTGAGGAAGAGTTTTGTAATACCTTCGAAGCCCTGATTAATCAGAATAAGCAAATTGTAATTACAAGCGACAAACCACCAAGCGCGTTAAAACTCTCTGAGCGCCTTATTGCCCGCATGGAATGGGGTCTAGTTGCAAACATCGGCATTCCGGATCTTGAAACAAGAGTTGCGATTCTCCAATATAAAGCAGAACGAAAAGGGCTTCGCATTCCTCAAAAAGTTGCCTTTTTTATTGCTGAGCATATTTTCAATAACGTTAGACAACTGGAAGGCGCTATTAATCGCTTAAGCGCTTACTGCGGCATGATCCAAACAGAAATTACACAAGACATTGTGGAAACTACTTTGAGTGAACTCTTCCAATACGTACCTCAAAAGAAAGTCACAGTAGAAAGCATACTAAAAAGCGTCTCCTCCATGTTCAATGTACGCGTTCAAGACTTACGCGGATCTACGCGAAAAAAGGAAGTTGCCTTTCCCCGCCAAGTAGCCATGTATCTTGCAAAAGAGCTCATCAACGAATCCCTAATGAAGCTAGCCTCCTCATTTGGCGGAAAAACCCATTCCACACTCCTTCACTCCTGGAACAAAATCAAAAAGCAACTTGAAACTGATGAAACCTTACGCCGCCAAATCCAAATGACCAAGCAAAACCTCGAATCCTAAAAAAATAATTCACCACAGAGCTCTGTGGTGAAATTTTGATTAGTCGCCCCCATGCATGTAGGCGAGAAGGTAAATGCGGGCACCTAGAAGAAAATTGGGCAATATAGTTTCATCTGCATTTTTAGTCAGGTAGAGCACTTTTTTTCCACCGTATTCGTAACGCTTATTTGCTTTTTTTAAGGGAAGAAATTTCGGTATAAAAGAGGCAATTTGCTTTAAGGATGAGTCTACATAAAATGCATCAGGAATGGGGTAGCGAAGAGTTACGAATTGAATGATAAAGAAGGCTGCAATCTCTTTTGCAAAAAGATCTGGATCAACTAGGAGCACTTCTCCTGAGCTTCCGGATGGAAATATAGAGCCTGCTTTGTACCATGGCGTGGGTATTTTAGAGCACCCCTTACATTTTCCATTGCTAGATTGATAAAAACAAGTTGAGCATCTATTTTTTGGATAAATTAAATCAAGACCAACAAGGCATCTTTCGCAAAGAAGATATTTTGATGGATGAATCTCCCGGCAATAAAGACACAGTTTAGGAAATAAGAAGCCTTTTAACGAAGAAAACATTTTGGTTTTTCTAGAGTGCCTTGAAGGGACAGAATAAAGAGCTCTGTGATTTTAAATAGCACATACTGTTTCATACGGATGTCAATGTGCATGTTCCCTGAAAAATCTATATAAGATTCTGATTTATTCCAGAGATAGAAGTAAGACCGTTTGCTATCACTATAACTATTTTTCAGTTTAGTAAAAACAAGCTTTCCATTCTTTAAAACAAAGTCAAGTTCACCTTGGACGGGTACAAGTAGCCCAATGTCGAGACCTAATCTACTAATGATTTCAATGGGAATATCAAGAAGATTATGCCCCTCTTTAAATGTGTTAATAAATTTCAGCTGACCTTTCCCTGTAAACGATTTCTCATCGCTTAAATTTCCAGTAACATCCTGAAACACCATTGACTTAATACAAAATGGCTTTAGTCTTTCTCTGATGTGTTTTTTCTTCAATAGTGAAGGACGAAGCTCATCAATTATAAGCTCCGGAATTCTAAGTATTAAGTCGCCCTTAGATGAAACAGTAATTGAAAGTTCTGGAATTGTAGCTGTTACGCCTTCATCACTAATTAGCAAATTTTTAAGAGTAACTCCTTTTTGATCGATATGAATATTTGCCAAAAGGGTCTTAAACATATAACCAAGAAAGTCAAAGTCACGCCCTTTTAAATAACCTTCAAAAAACGATTCTTCTAGGTGATCCTTTTTGCAAGTTAAATCACCTTTTAACTCGTACCCTTTATGAAATTTGAGTTCATCTATTAAAGCTTTAGTGTCAGGGCCAACTACTTGCTTTAGACGCTCTGCATCAATTGAGAGATCTCCTAAAAAATTTAGATCATCCATCTTGTTTGCTGCTAAAAACTGAAAATCAATACCAAATAAATTACCCTGAATCTTTTGAATAGAAAATCCATCGGGATCAAATAACCTGCACTCAGCATAAAATGACCGACCTTCTATCCCCTTCTCAAACCCTTCTATGATTAATGGACAGGCAATGCCAGGATAGACTTTTGCATGGATAGTAAAATCTGAACCACAAAAAGGAAGTTCCGCATCAATGTCAAAATGACTTTTATCATAAAAAAATCTTAACTCTTTTAAATAAACTTCCTTTTCTTTCCAAACGTATGTTCCTTCTCCAAAAGCGCCACTTATTTGAAATTGATCGTTTAATACTTCTACATCAAAAACAAATTCTGTTTTTCCACAAATATTTCGAGGAATATCTAATTGTAATCCTGTTTTTTTCAAAAAGCATTGGATTTCCGGATCAGAGTAACTTGCTTTTATCTGATACCCCTGCCAAAGAGCGTCGTCGAAGGAATAGGAACCAAAGGGGATCGAAAGGGTACTTTTTGCATTTTCATAAGATATCTCTAAAAGGCTATCTTTTATAACAAGACCCCTATCAAGAGTGTAAATCACATGTATTTCAGAAAGAGAGGCTAAATGGAACCCTTCCTTCTCTGCATCTATACCGATGTTTCCTTCAATAAATGTGTTTGGAAATCCTTTTGAAAAATCAATAGTGATGCCCCCAACAACTGCTGCTCTTCCTGTTCCTAATTTGGGAAAACACTCAGGAAAATCCAAAATAGCCTCTTGAAGAGGGAGCAAGATTCGCTTTGCATCAAAATCAACCTTCCCTTCTTCAAAATATGCAAGAGAAGCTTCACTTAAGCACTTTGCATTTAATATTTTATATCCTGAAATATCTCTTTCTAGTTGTAAGGACAATTCAAACAAACCGACTTTCAGTGAAGGAATTTTCCATTCATTTCCTTCAAGACTTGCAACACATGAAAATACATCAGAAGAAAGGTTTACAGCCCAAACTCCTTTAGAAAATGAAATTTTTGAAGAAATTGGTACGGCACTATCTTTTATTTTTTCAAATAACTCTAACGGAATTTCTCCAAACAATTTACTATCATTTAAAACCTTGCTGCAACTCTCTAATTCTTGCAGCGGAATATCAAGGCTTATTAAAAACTCATCACGCATTTTAAGATAAAACTCACTTGGATAGTACCCAAAGAGATGGGATTTAGTTTTATCTAAATCCAAGATGTTGGAACCTACATCATAAGTTCCTACAACTTGAATCAAGTCCATTAACTGATTTTCTAATCTAAGATCAAAACTTAAAGTAGAAGCATTCGCAAAATCAAATTGAATTTTTTTTCCATTTAAGGAGTACCCACCTTCATGAAACTTTGATGGTACTTTTCCAGAAATATTTGTTAAAATTGCCGTTTTTTCCATTAAAGTAAAATCAAAGGCAAGATCCAGCACAGTCAAGCTTGGAAGGATATCCCATGTTCCATGCACAAGTTCTAAATTGATCGATAATTCCAATTCTTTTTGTGGATCATAAAAAAAAGATATCCTGTCCCCTTTATTTCTAACAAGTCCATCAAAGGGAACCTTAAACTCCTTCCATTCAGGAAACCTTTGAAGCATACTTTCGACCTGCCTCACATTTCCTACAAAAGAATTAATATCTAATTTAATAGTAGGAGCTTTGAACTCTAAGTCTCCGCCAAAAATCAGCCCTTCACTTTCTGTTACAAACTTTTCAAGTTTGATGAGACCTCTATTAAAGCAAAGCTGTCCGCTTGTGTCATTAAAGATTAAATCAAGTGATTTTTCATGAATTCTTGCTTCAAAAAGTGGAATATTTCCAGTAAACTCCGCTTTTTCAAAGTTGTATCCAAAAGATCCTTCTAAATCTTTAGAAGGATGCAACCAAATATCTAATTCAGAAGAAAAGAAATTAGCGTGAGAAAATTTTACCGTTGCTTCGAGATCCTTTCCAGTAAAACTCCCCTTAAGAAATCCCATCCCTTCTAATACCCAATCAGCTCCCGTATATGCGTTAATATATTTCATAAATTCAGCAGAAACTGAATCTGTAAAAAACCAGCCTTTTGAAATAGATTCCTGAATTTTACCTTTCCAGTTGGTATCATGTAAAATTTGATCCGATAAAAATAGACCAAATTTAAAAGAATCTTCAAATGCATCTACCACATTGAGATAAGTTTTTCCAACAACCTCCCAATATCCAAGCTGTCTATGAAAATCTATATCTGTATGAATTTTATGTTGACCAAACTTTGAAAAATCCGTACCAGGCTTGCAAATCAATTGTAAAAGCTTCTCTCCATTAGTAGAAAGATGCATATTTACATCTGCTTCAGAGTAATATCCGACTACATCTAAAAGAATATCAATTCCACCATATGTAGCGCGTATCCAAGACGGCTCAAACACCTTTCTACACATAAAGAGTTGCATGCTGATATTTTGCAATATTTCGGGGTTTTCCCCACCTCGTAAAAACTCACCATTTTGAACATTCACTTCCCAACTTGGCATTTGAAATGAAAAAAGATTCTGGAAATCAAGCGTTGCACTACCAGAAAGATGTGAGCACGTAGCAAGAACATCCTCTGCTGCCCAATAAACTTCCAAATCATCTGCTAAGACGCCATCTAATAACACCTTCTGAACCTTACCGTTTACAATACGCAGACTCAGTTCCGAGGTAAGTTTACCCTTATTCAGTTGAAAGCCTTTGATTTGAGGAGAAAAGAAACTAAAAGCATGTTGTAACATTGTAAGTTGAGGAGCGTCCATTTCCTTAAGCTTCCCGCGCACAATGCAAACATTATCTCCCTCACTCGCAATAGAAAGATTTAAATGAGCTAAAAAGTTAGATTCTAGTAATTTTAAATCTACATCAAGAGTCTCTTTATCAATTCTACTTGGACTTGCCGACAAGACAACTGGTGTCATTAAACCTCTATGATCTAAGTAGCCTTGTAACGAAATCTCAGAATCTTTTATCGAATGGAAATTGATAAATCCACTTAAATTACAAAGAGAAAAATCCACATTTGTTTTTTCATCAAGGCAATCAATTCTTCCACCTTTAACATCTAATTTAAGAGCTAGATTTTGCCAAAAATATCCATTTTTCTTTCCATTTGGATAAGTTGTATCAACAAGAAGAGACTCAATATCAACTTGGAGTCCATTTTCTTCATGAATTGCATGCACATCAGTTAGACGAAGAGTTGTATTTGCTTGGCTTAACTCACAGTTATTTGTAAGTCCCAGCCATAACCGACCATTTATTTCACCATCTGATACCTTCCAATTCGGGAAACTATCTCCAGCAAACGCCTTTCCCATCTGGGCTAACCAAGAAAGTGAGGACTCATGAAATTCTAACTCGAAAATCCATTCCTCAGGCCACTCAAAAAGCTTCATCAAAACATTAGGTGTCCCTGCCTTAAGAGGAAGATTCGATAACGCAACAGTCCCAAGAGCTCTTCTTTCTTCATCACTTGTAAGAGAGAAATAGATCTTAGCTGGGTCACCCTTTCCAATAAGCGATACCTCTGCATCTGTAACATCTATTTTCAAGCGTGCAAATGAAGAATTCGCAAATTCAGATAACGAAAACCCTTTTCCACTCCCCTCTTTTAACGAAATATAAGGCGATTGAATTCGCAATCCATAATCAAATTTGATTCCGATCCGATGCTTTATAATTAAATCAACCCGTTCAATCTCACATTCTAAAAAAGCGCTCCTAGAAATAAGCTTCACATTACTAAAAGAAATCTGCCCATTTTTTACATAGGAGTGGTCGTACTCAAGTTTCCACCCTTTACCGGGAACTCGAACATTTAGATATATTTCAATTCCCAGTTGCAAAATCTGATGTCGCAAGAAAAAAGAAGTCAGCAAAATAGTCAATACGCCAACGAGAAACACAAATCGTTTTTTTTGCAAAAGCTCTTTCAAATTCACCAAGCTGATAATATATTCAAAACAAATAGTGATCTTAACAAAATTTTAAGTATACGTCTACATATCCCTTCACAATATTGAAGGAATGTACTACAATTAGTGAAATTATAATTAGCAGGATATTAATATATGGACGCATTACAATTTAGACGGATTTCAGCATCAAGCACATCATTATCTCAAGACAGTCCCGTATCAACTGATATGTCCACTGATTTACCAGTTGTTCTTCAAACTTTTTCACTAATAGTGCTTTTAGCCAGGTCACCTAAAGATTACACGGTTAAAGTGAAAAATTCAGGAAAAACGATCCTAAAAATTACCTCATGCAAAGATTGCGAAACAACTTCCTCCATTACGAAGCTACTCCTAACAGACCCTCATCTCTTCCTTTTTATCAAAACTCTAGGAAGAGAAACAATCATTAAAGTGGCTCTACTTGAAGGAACAGAACTTCATACCGACATTTTTATCCGTGAAACTTATCCCAAACGCCTCATATTTGAAGAACTGAAACCTCAATCAGTTCTCAGAAACTATTCCTTGGGGAAGAGCTAACTTATAAAGCCATCCTAAGCCCTCTGGATCACTATTGATTAATTGGGGATGACTTACGAGAAGCTCATTAACTTCAAGAATCTTGCCCGAAAGCGGCGCGTAACTATCAATTGCCGCTTTTGTTGATTCCAAAATAACCACCTCTTCCCCTTTTTGTACTTCCGTACCAACTTTTGGAAAAAGTATATGGACGATTTCACCAATCTCCTTTCCCGCCTTAACCGTAATACCAACAGTAGCTACACCATCAGCCTTTCTTACCCACTCATTGGAATCTGTCACAATTTCCATTCTATACCGCCCTTTTATGTTCTTTCTAAGATTAATAGAGAAACCCAAAAAGGAAAAGAGGAATCTATTTAACTTGAATATTGGCCCAAAGGGAGGGGTGGTCTTTTAGGGCAAAGTCTTTGCCGCTTTTGGGGAAGTGATTGGGGCCTATTGAGGCGCTATGGATGATATATGCCATTTTTAGGGTGGTGGATTCAGAAAGATCGTAACCGAAAAGCGCTATGTCCGGAATTTCGATTTGTAGGGAGTAGTGATTTTTTGCAAACTGGGTCTTCACTTTGAGGAGCTCTTTTGCTGCGAGCTCTCTTTTGTCGTTTGTTTTAAATCTTGTAACTTCAACTGCTTGTATCCCATCAATTTCTTTAGGAAGAAAAACAAAATGGTGACAGTATTTATGCATGATTAGGGCTGACTGTATGCCTCTAGTGTCGATGAACAATTCTAGCCCATCGCCTTTTTCAACATCAGGAAAGCACGCCTTTTCAAACGGCTTAAGAACTTTTACTTCAAGTTGAATGCCCGCATCAGAAAGTCCCAATCTCACTTCAGAAAAGCCATCTTCTGCGAGAAATTCGGAATAACCCTCAATTAATAAAGGCTTCTCCCCATTTTCAATCTCTAGCTCGAGATCAAAAAAATGAAGGGGCAATACGGAGGGAAATTCTCTAAGATCCATTGCTGCCTATTTTTTCTAAGAGCTCTTTTACAAGAGCTTGCTTTGCTTCGCGGCCAAGTATTGATCTCCCTTCTTCCATTTTAGAATGCACTTCGGAATTATCAACAAAAGTCTCAGTAATGCGGTAAAAAATAGGACCTTCGAGAGACGTCTCTACATCTGAATAGTCACCCTCTTTCCTATCAAAGAGCTTCTCATCAAAGAGGGGGTGAGCCATCTTACGAGTAACGCTTAAATCCTCTGTTTGAATCGACCATTGTTTCTGCAACGGAGATTTAGGCTCTAACGAATCTTTGCTTAGACCTTTACTTGCAACGCCTAGGACAGATTCATCACCTGCAATAATTGCCTCACGCATTTTTTTCATTTGCGCGACAAGCCTTTCTTCCGGCGAAGCCATTTGCTTTTTAAGATTTGCTTTTTTCAGTAAAGAATCTAATATTCCACGCTGATTTGCCTCTTCAAAGGTTAGTATCTCGCAAAGAGAAGACTTATCAACGATTTGAAATTTATAAAATTGCTCACCATTTTCACTATAACAATTTAGACAATCACTTTCATTTTCAAAAGCTGCAATTAAAGCGGCTCTATCATAAAGTCCAGGAAGTACTGCCTCATCACCTTGTAGAGAAATCGATAAAAGCTTTGTTTGAAGATCCATTTTTGCAAGCTTCTCTTTTATAAGCTCTGGCTCCTCATCCACAATTTTCTTTCTTGCATAAAGATCAATCTTGTCTCTTACACTTTCATCAAGAGTTTCAAGATACGCAAATCTTGCTTCTAATTCATCCGATTTACACTTTGCTAGTATTGGGAACTCTTCTTGCAAAAAAGCAAAGTGACTTGGGTCCAATTGCCAGTCCCATGTTCTTCTAACCCCAATATCTGCAACTAAGGACTCCTTATTTACGCTTGCCATTTTGACAATAAATCTTTGCTCAACAAGTTCAGGACATCTTTTTTTCACAGCATCTACGGACATAAACTCAAGAGGGAGAAGCTCACCTGACCCTTCTTTTGCAACACCGTTTAAATAGATCTCAAGCTTTGAAACATCCTCTGGTTTTTTCAATATAAGCGCTTTTGGCAACTTATACACCACAAGATTTGCGCCCTTCGATGCATACTCAGAAAAATCCTTATACAAAACAGAGTCCACAAAAATAGAACTTCCCACTTCATCAAGCATTTTTCTTAAGACCAAAACCTTCTGCCATGCTTTTAAAGCGTCTTTCTCATCCATTTGAAGCATAGAAATTTGCTGTCTATAGAACTTATTTAGCTCCTCATTCGTAATGCTTTTCTTCTGATCAATCTCACGCAAATGCTTAGCGCCAAGCTGAAGAAGCGAACTCTTTGCCTCTTCCATGCTTACTTTATAACCCTTTTGAACGGCAAATGCCGCGCCATTGATAATAAAATCTACAATCTTCTCGATAAACTTTTGACCAAACCAGTCACTAGCGCTTTTAGCATAAAATAACGTCAAATCCACATTTCGCAAATTAGGATCACTTGGCGCCATACTCGCATACTGATACTCGACATACATCATCATCCTACGCATCATCTCGGACGGAAATATTGACTGATCCACATACAATTTTCCAACTGCCTGAAAAATCTCATCCTCGCCACTTGCATCTCTAAATCCAATCAAATCATCATAATAATTCACCGCAAACTGCTGAATCATCGTCTCAAACCCAGTAAATTTACCCGGATGAACATACGGTTTAAACTCTTTAAATTTGCGAACTCTAGCTAAAAACTCTGCAGAAACGTCAGCTTTATACGCATCAAATAGTGCCGCACCAAGACCTGCTTTAATGATATCATTTCGAATAAAGCCATCATTTAACATATTGGCATTGCTATTTCCATTCATAACATCTTGGAAATCAGAATCCAAAAACCTAACTAACTGCCTATGCTGTTTACTTGACAAGTTACTTCCGTCAATCACTTTACCAATAACACTGTCTTCTTCCTTGACCACATCGCTCTGCATCGCTCCATACGTCCCAAAAAACGAAAAGCTCGCAATCACCATAAAAGCGACCACTGCAAATATTGACTTCTGATATTTTCTCAAGAACTTCAGCATAGAAAACCCCTTATAAAAGGGTCCATACTACCAAAGAAAAGGGTTTACAGCAAGCCCCATATTTCCCTTCTCCCCCTCTACCCATAAAGAAATTCCTTGAATTTAAAGTTTTATATATGTTATAATAGATTCATAATTAACAAATAAAGCACGAGGTTTATTATGACACAGTCAATTCGTAGCGGAAACACTTATGCTGAGGCACAGACTGCCTTGAAAGCTGCACCCGGCAAATTTGTAATCATTACTAGAAAAAATAGTGAAAATGAAGAAACGTTTTTGTTAATGAAAAAAATTACCAATTTTATTGTTAGATTCTTTCGAAAATATTTTGATAAGGCAAATTACTACACCAAAGAAGAAGAAAGACAACTCCAGACTGGAAATAAGACATCATCTTTAGTACATAAAAGCTCAGTAAGCTTAGAGAAAAGCTACCCTAGAATTAACCAACCAATGACACCTAAGGATGTTAAAAAACTCCAATCACGTCACGCAAAAATGATTTCTGAACTAACAGCTGGGCAAAGATTATTTGCAATTTTTGAATAAACCAATACAACAAGTGATGCTTTAGTAGGATTTAGCGAAGACAGCTAGCCTAGCGCCGGGCTGTTTGGAGAAGAGACAGGAACTTTCAATAGGAGGGAGATTATGAGGGATGCACCGAACTGTTACACCGAAATCCTTTTGGATTTTGGTCTCGAGGGTCTTGCCTTCCTTAAATGGGGCTATAACAAAGCGAGAGGTGCTGGCGGTGTCTTGCCGAAAGAATTGATCGAATTCTACCTCGCTAGAAGCTGTAACCGTGTTCGATTCTCTGTAGTGGAGAGCTTTGGCATAGAGGTCACTATGGATCTTGTCCAAAACGGCAGGGATTTCTGATATAATTTTATCAAGAGAGGTAAAAAGGGCGTCCTTTTTCTCTTTAGTTCTAAGATAGAGAGGAATTTTCCCTTCTTTAATTTCGCGGGCTCCTATTTCAATTCGAAGTGGGTAGCCCTTTTTTATTGCATCCCAGCTCTTTTCTCCAGCTCTCATATCTCTATCATCTAGGTGCACAGAAATAGTTCTATCATGGTATTGAATCGTTTCAAGCTCTTCTTTCAATTTTGCACAGTAGCTAAGTATTTCACTCGAATCACCTTCTTTCATGAGAAAAGGGATAATCACAATTTGTGTGGGGGCGATTCTTGGCGGAAGGATAATGCCATTATCATCGCCATGGACCATAACAAGCGCGCCAATCATGCGTGTTGTTACGCCCCAAGATGTTGTATGGACGTACTCTCTAGCGCCCTCTTTGGAAAGAAACTGAATATCAGAGGATTTTGCGAAATTCGTTCCCATATAGTGGGAAGTTCCCATTTGGAGCGCTTTACCGTCTTGCATCATCGCTTCGAAGGTATACGTACTCACAGCGCCTGGGAATCTCTCCCCTTCTGACTTCTCTCCTCGAATGACAGGAATTGCAAGGTAATCTTCTGCAAAAGTTGCATAGATTTCTAGCATTTCTAGAGCCATATTTCTTGCTTCTTCAGCTGTCGCATGGGCTGTATGCCCCTCTTGCCATAAAAATTCCGAAGTTCTTAAAAATAGCCTTGGCCGCATCTCCCAGCGCATAACATTGCACCATTGATTGATTTTCATCGGCAAATCGCGATACGACTCAATCCACTTAGAAAAGCTATCCCCAATAATTGTCTCAGAAGTAGGCCTAATAACGAGCAACTCTTCCAAAGGCGATGTAGGGATCAGTTTCCCATCAGGACCCTTCTCAAGCCTTGTATGGGTCACCACAGCCGTTTCTTTAGCAAAGCCCTCAATATGCTCAGCCTCCTTCTCAAGAAAGCTCAACGGGATCAGAAGAGGAAAATAAGCGTTTTTCACCCCCATTTTCTTAAACTTCTTATCCAGAACAGCTTGCATCACCTCCCAAATCGCATACCCATTTGGCTTAATAATCATGCATCCCCTAACAGGAGCATGTTCAGCCAAATCAGCCACAGCAAGCACCTCTTGGTACCAGCCCGGAAAGTCATCTTTTCTAATAGGAGTCACAGCAGTTGTCATAGAGAAAAACTATACAATATTCCTCTAATAACCGCAACCCCTCTCAGTATATTCAAAACATCTTCCAGCCAGCTTAAATTATAAATCTTAAGACGGAATTCAACACAAACACAAATAAACAAAGGCACAAAGAAAACAGTTAATTATTTGACATTAAGTAACTAATTATAGTATAATAGATACAATTAACTGATTTATTATGAGGTAAATTTATGCAAACTTCAATTAGCCTTTCTGATACCTATTCTGCAAGACAAGCAATTCAGGTATTTTCTGAGACACCTGGCTATGCTCATTCAAGAACGATAGTCCCTACTAAGATTCACGGATATAGCTGCACACGCTTTATAATCATAGACAAACCTCTTGAAATGGAACCGGAGCTTGAAAAAAGCAATGAACTTGCTCAAATTGTTATGAGTATTTGGAATTTGATTAAGTACACAATATTTAATTGTAAGGAACCGGAGCCAAACGAATCTACTTCTCATGAGGAGATAGAAAAGCCAAGAGCCGACTTAACTTTATTTAATACTCTTGAATTTGATCTCAGCCGCGCCATTTTAAACGTAAACACCATGAGAATCCTTGCCACTGGATTTTTTCATCTTCTAGATAATGGGTATATTGAAGATGATGCTGTCAACTTTGATCTTATTGAACGAATCTGCGACCTGATGCTGACTCGCACTAATTAAAAAACTACACGATTTTCAAGGCAAAAACATCTGTCTCTCCCTTCCTTTAAAGGAAGGGAGCTTTATTTGACTACACCTCTTTCTAATACAATTACCAGAACATCAGGGAATTAATATTTTTTAATTAATATAAAATATATTAATCCTCATCTGCAAACTACTAACAGCCATAGCTTAGAAAGATTATGCTCAGATTAACAAAAAGATCTAGCTATTAAGACAAAACTATTTAATTGCGAATAATTCGATTTAATTAATATGTGATTATAGACTAATCAACATACAAATAAAAATATGGACCCATCAAGAACACCCTCTAGTCCTTCACCTACTCATTCTCCAGATTATGATTCGGCTTCTATAAGTCCACTAGGAGATGAGCGGGATAGCCCTGACGGAGGTGGTTCTGTATCAGCACTAAGCTTTTCAAGTGAGGGCGAAATTGCCCCACTAAGAATTTTGATTATTCAAAATTATGCTGGCACAGGCGGCACCGAAGGTGTTGCAGAGCAACTTATTGACGGAGGCAAGCACACTTATTCATTTTGTGAGCTGATCAGCTCTGTACTACGATTTATGGGGACAGAGGGAAGAGATCTATTTACAACATCTGCGGAAGTTTTTACTAAAGATAGCTCTGGAACCAGGAAAGAAATAGAAATTACAGTTATGAAAGAGGGTTCTTTTGAAAGATCAGAAGTAGCTGGCTCTCCCAAATTAATTCCAAGATTGCGTGAAGTTGCTCTTAAGACAGGGGCAATTGGTGAAAGAATCATTCACAAGGTAAGAGAATCAGGCGGAAGGTACTATAATTTAGAACTAGCCGCTAGAACAGAGAAGCGAGCAGGCGCTTTAACAACAGGACTTCTTGATGAATCACATGAAATTCACGAAACAGCTAGGCAGAAACTTTCAGATATAATTCTACGAGAAAATCCTGACCTTATTTATGTCGCTCAAGACCATGCAACAAGAGTCGTTATTGAAGTCGCTGAAGAACTCGGGAAACCAGTTGTATACGGGATTCATAGAGAAGATTTATCTACCTCATCTTTAGACAAATCAAAAAATGCTTGTGTTACATACAATGCCTCAGCATCAAAAGACGGAAAAATTGCAAAAATCATTGGCTGCTCTACCTCAGTATTAGAAAACTTTGCATCTGTTGGAGGGGAAATTGATGCAGATCGATTTCATATTGTTGAAAATGGTGTTGATTTTCAAAAATTTCAACGGAAAGAAGAGTCTAGGGCGAAATTTCGAAGTGATAATGGAATTGCACCTCATGAAAAAGTTATTACAATTGCAGGCAGATATTCTGTAGAAAAGGATTTTTTCACCTTCATTCGATCAGCTGTTCAGGCATTAAAAATTGACCCAACCCTTCATTTTGTCATGTGCGGCAGCAATGTTACTAGTGAAAATCGAGATCTCCAAACATTCTTAACTACTGAACTTGAGCGCGCTGACATTGCAACACTTTCTACTCAATTTCATTTGCTTGGTTTTCAGGATATGCCTCAAGTATTTTCAGGATCTGACGTAGTTATGTCTACATCAGCAACAGAATCCTGGGGATTAACTCTTCTCGAAGGTGCTGCTGCAGGTAATATTATTGTTCACTCAGATATTCCGGGGATGAATCATGCAATGAAAGATGTAAGTCTTGAATTTCGAGTTACTCGAGAGGAAGTTAAAGGCGAGACTATTGGAACTATTAAATGCCCCCGATTAACTGATGAATCCATAGCTCAATATACAGAAAAAATGTTAATGGCTGTTGAAGCAAGTAATCATCCGGAAAAAGTTAAACAATTCGTAGATAGAGCTATAGCTTGCTCTATTGAAACTACAGTGGATTTATATGAAAAAATATTTGCTGAAGCAGTGAGAGGCTACACTGGTGATTAAAACCTGGCCCGCTACTTATTCGCCCTTAGTGCCGAGCGAAACAATCAAGATACGAGCTACAGGGCGAGTTAAGGTTTTTTACCTTAACGAGGAGAGCAGCGAAGTAGATTGGCTCGTGCAGCCGGCGCCGAGGGCGTAAGAACTGGGGTGAATTTATTTATTGTATATGCAAGCATCATTAAAAAAACTCGAAGCTACAAACCAGCTGCCGTTCTCATTATAAATGCTTTAGGCATTATTTTTGCTATCTGATTGAAAACACTCTCAATAATTTTACGTCTAGATGATTATAAAAATCTTAAATATCCAGGATGTTGATTCCTTGCACAATGTTTTCTTTGGGGGATAAGAAAAATTTGTGCGAACTCTAATAACTCCTGTTCAAAACTTATGCTACTATAAGCTCTATCTCCATAAATAACAGAGTGTTCCGGCAAGTCTATATTCATGCACTTGAGAGCTGAAATATCTGCACATGAAGCATGTGTAATAATGAATTCTGTTAAAACACCCGTTGAAGAAACAATTAGATGAATATTTAAACCATAATAATGTAGTTTTTTTGAAGCACAATATCCTAAATATTCTTTCCCTTTAAAAAGCTTGCAACGCCAACTTCTACAAGGCCCGCAAGCTAACAATGGGCAGCTGTCAACTATATATTCCGAACTGGGACAAATAGCACTTAAGGTCTGTTTTAGAATTGCAAAAAGAGCTTCCCAAAGGTCCTTGGGGATTGCAAGTAATTTGCGATGCAATCTGCTATGACTAAGCATATTTGGAATATATTTATAAGTTTTTAAAAATTCTCTACTAGCTTGAATATTACCTCCGAAAAATAAGGCTGCAACGATTCCTGTGGTCATAATTTCTGTAGTGCTCATTTGCGACTGAAAGTTATCCTTAATATTTAATACCTTAAGAACATCATCACAAAGACAAAAAATATAAACAATCTTCAAATCCATACAATCTCCTGATTTTAAACTAAAGATTATATATCAATCGGGCTGTCCTATCCAGAAGCCCTCTGGCAGCGATCTTTAACCAATCCTTTTTCGCTAAGATGAAGAACCTTAGCTTCAATACGATTGATTAAATATCATCTGCCGCGAGAACTTCTGGAAAATGAAATAAGTAGCCAACCGGGTTTAAAATCAATTGATAAAATTCTTGCAATATATCTTTATTAAATCTAAATTCATTCCCATTCATTTTGAAAATACAAAAGATAAAGGTTGTATGAGCGTAGAAATTGGGGACATTCATTTTTTAGTTACTCTTCTTGATAGTGCAGATCTACTCAAGGCAAAACAGAAAAGATACACATTAATTTTAAAAGATGCAGATGTTCGCAATAAAACAACCGGCTCGAGAATTTTAGACTCAACTATATGGGCAATTCAGGGGATACTTGCTGATAAATTTGGGTTAGATGCTAACGAAACGGGTGTAATTTTCAATCCACCTGGATCTACGTTCTATATTTATACAAAGGATTTTTCTTGCCCTTATGATTCGGTGAGTGATCTTCGAGATAAGCTTGGATGTACCGTTGGATCGATCAGGGCCCCTCTTCATGTAACTGTTTATCCGCTTGAAACAAAATGGACTCGTATTCATGATCTTAGTCAACCTCCGGGAGGCGCGCCTGTAACACAAAAGCGTTTTACTTTTTAAAGAACTGAGTTATTTTTTATCCTATTCATCATGTAAAATTTAACATCGTTTTCTATATACTGCTTAAACAGGTTCTAAGAACCTGTCCTAAAACCTAAAATCTTTAAAAAAAGAAAATCGGTTACGCTTACGTGAAAGGCTGCTGCTCCGCGCAGACGATCAAGTAAATAGTATTTTGTTAGTTCGGCGCGCAGCAGTCGTCAATTAGGATCCCCGCAACGCAGTTTGCGCTCTCGAGTAGACGTAACCGTAACCGACCCCGTAAGTGTAACCGATTTTAAATTTTCTTTATGAATAATTCATTCTCCTATAAAATTCTTCAGGTATGGCATGTTTCGATTTTGAAAATCTCGATGTTTATTAAGTTTCTTTTAAGTATTAATTTGCTTTTATAGGTTTTAGAAAAGCTTCTAAGAGTCTGTCCTAAAACCCTAAAAACAATTTAATTTGTATGTTTTTTTAAATCAAGTCGGGGCAGGGACTCGGACACGGACTCAGAGCACGGGGATGGCGCGACTGTGTGCGAGCTTTTTATTCTGCAATTCAACTGCCTTCAATATGTTCCATAATATTCGCGAAGTTGCGTCATCCAGGTGCTCTGAGTCCGTGTCCGAGTCCCTGTGCCGGTTTTTTCTTTTTTAGCTCTGCCCGGTATTAATTTCATAACCTTATTGCGCAAAACTTTAAAGGTCAATATGTTTTAGGACAGGTTCTAAAAAAAACATTGCAATTTATCTTTACTAATTTTAAATTTATTCCCATTCATTTTAATAATGCGATAAAATAAAGGGTGTATGAGCGCAGAAGTTGGAAGCATTCTTTTTTATGTCACTCAATTTGCTAGCGCAGATCTAATCGAAGCGAGCTCAAGAAAATTCCAGTTGACTTTACGTGATGAAGATGTTCGCAATAAAACAGCTAGCTCGAAAATTTTAGACTCCACTATATTGACGATTCAGAGAATTGTTACAGCTAGACTTAGGTTAGATCCAAACAAAACGGGTGTAATTTTTCTTACATTGGGACTTAAGTTTTCCATTGCTACAAAAGATCGTTCTTTACTCTATAATTCACTACGTGATCTTAGGGATAAACTTCGAACTCCTCTTCTTGGAACAATCAGCGCTCCTTTTTACGCAACTGTTTATCCGCTTGCACCAATTTGTTATAGACGTGTTAATTGGCTTAGAAGGACTTCCACTGATATTCGAGAGCTTGGCAAACCGCCACTACATCCGCTTACAAAACATAGACAATTTACTTTTGCAGATTTAGCGCTTGAACCAGAAGATGTCTAAGAGCCTGTTTTGCTGTTTCACTATTTCCAGTTGTAAGAGCAAATGTATGAGCGTTTATTTCATCTGGAACGGTGCTCTCTTGAGGAAATAGAGTTTTTAAAAATTTCATGTCTGGCATAACTAAAGAAATACTTCCTTGATGGAGATAGCCGTTATGCTTTCTACGTTGAGCAGCCCCAGCTACTTTTTTGCCTTCAATCATGATGTCGTACTTTGTTGGTTTTGCAAAACAAAAGTGTTTACTGACCTCATCTTTTGGGATAGGATTTTCAGCAAGTAGGTTAATAAGTGGTAATTCCAAGTACTCAGAAATTGCGATCAAGACTTGATCATTTATATACTTATAATTTTTCATGACATCATCAGAGTAGCCCGGATGATTTTTGGGGATTAAAACAGAGAATGCTAGGTCCCAAAGATGGAAGAGGATGCCGCCTCCGGTAGGTCTTTTTGCCAAATCAAGTGGATGTCCCTCTTTTAAAAAATCTTCGGGTTTCAAAAAAAGACCATATGTTGCTGCAGGTTTTTCAAAATCATAAAAATGGAGAATCGGCAAATCATCCGGAAGCATATCATCAAGAAATTTTTGATCAAGCTCCATGTTGACTTTAGAGCTGTTTTTTCCACTATTTATTACTTTAACCATATTTCCTCTTGTGTATTCTTCCCAGATAATTTACAAGAAAGAAAGTGCTATGTACAATATTAAAAAGCAAAAGTAAGAAGGATGTCATATGTTTGATAAGTTTACCAATAGAGCAAAACAGGTTATCAAGTTAGCTAAGCGTGATGCGCAAAAGTTAAATCATAACTACTTAGGGACTGAGCATATCTTACTTGGGCTTATGAAGTTAGGCCAAGGTATTGCAGTAAACGTCCTCAAAAATCTCAATGTAGATTACGAAACGTTAATGGCAGAAGTAGAACTGACTGTTGGCTATGGACCTGAAATTCAAGTTTATGGTGATCCTGCACTTACAAGTAAAGTTAAGAAAGTTTTTGAATATGCAAACGAAGAGGCTTTAGCTTTAAACCATAACTATGTCGGCACAGAACATTTACTTTTGGCTCTCATTCGTTTACAAGATGGTGTTGCCGCACAAATATTAGAGAACTTAAATGTTAACTTGAAAGAAGTTCGTAAAGAAATTTTGAAAGAGCTTGAGACATTTAATCTACAGGTGCCCCCTGTTTCTCTTGGCTCGAATCAAAGCCAAAAGCAAAATCAAGACAGAAGCGCAAGCGCCTCTGGAACTGCTGCGGGATCAGAAAAAATGCACGCATTAAAAGCGTACGGTCATGATCTAACTGAACTTTGTAGAGAAGGCGGTCTTGATCCTGTGATTGGCAGAAAAAAAGAAGTAGAGCGTTTAATCCTTATATTATGCAGACGTCGAAAAAACAATCCTGTTCTCATTGGTGAGGCGGGCGTTGGAAAAACAGCTATTGTCGAAGGATTAGCGCACGCCATTGTAAATGGGGAAGTTCCTGAAAACTTAGCAAAGAAAAAACTGATCTCCCTTGATCTTACTTTGATGATTGCAGGCACTAAATACCGTGGTCAATTTGAAGAGCGTATTAAAGCTGTGATGGACGAAGTAAAAAAATTAGGAAATATCCTTTTATTTATTGATGAAATGCACACAATTGTTGGAGCTGGAGCTGCTGAAGGCGCAATTGATGCGTCCAACATATTAAAACCTGCTTTGTCAAGGGGTGAAATTCAGTGTATTGGCGCAACAACTCTTGATGAGTACAGAAAGCATATCGAAAAAGATGCAGCCCTTGAAAGACGTTTCCAAAAAATTATTGTGGCTCCCCCATCTAATGAAGAAGCCATCGAAATTCTCGGCGGTCTCAAAACTAAATATGAAGACCACCACAAATGTATTTATACAGAAGAAGCTGTGCGTGAAGCAGTTATTCTTTCAGACAGATATATTGCGGGAAGGTTTTTACCGGATAAGGCAATTGATGTGCTTGATGAAGCTGGCGCAAAAGCTAGAATTATGGTCATGCATCAACCTCAAGATTTAGCTCAATTGGAAACAGAAATTGAAGAAATCCGCGTTTCAAAAGAGAATTCTATTGGAAATCAAGAGTATGAAAAAGCCGCAAAGTTAAGAGACCAAGAAAAGCAGCTGCGTGAAAAACTCGAAACTCTTTCCAAAGAGTGGGAAAAAAATAAAGAAGAACAGAAAGTTATTGTGGACTGGGAAGATATTGCTGCAATTATTGCTAAGCAAACAGGCATTCCGGTTACAAGACTCACAGAAGCTGAAACTGCTAAAATCCTAAAAATGGAAGAGACATTAAGAGCAGATATTATCGGACAAGAAGATGCAATCAATACAGTTGCTAGAGCCCTAAAAAGGTCTCGCGCTGATATTAAGGATCCAAATCGTCCCATCGGTGCCTTCCTATTTTTAGGCCCCACAGGCGTTGGAAAAACATTGCTTGCAAGGAACTTGGCAATTCAACTGTTTGGCGGCGAAGATGCTCTCATTCAAGTGGATATGTCTGAGTATATGGAAAAATTTGCTGTCTCTAGGATGACAGGCTCACCACCTGGCTATGTTGGCCATGAAGAAGGCGGTCAATTAACTGAGCAAGTAAGGCAACGCCCCTACTCAGTTATCCTATTTGACGAAGTTGAAAAAGCCCATCCAGATGTAATGAACATTCTTCTTCAAATCCTTGAAGAAGGGCGTCTTACAGACTCAGTTGGGCGAAAAATTGACTTCCGTAATACAATTATTGTCATGACATCGAACCTTGGATCTGATCTCATTCGCAAATCTACAGAAGTAGGATTTGGTGTTGATAACGATAAGATCGACTTTAATACAATGAAAGATAAAATCGATAAAGCTGTGAAAAAACACTTCAAGCCTGAATTTATTAACAGACTTGATGGCGTTGTCATCTTTAGAGCCTTTGACAAAGAACATCTTGTTAAAGTGATCGATCTTGAAGTTGCCAAACTACAAAAACGGCTTGATCGTAAAAACATTAAACTTCAACTATCGCAAGAAGCTAAAGATCTGATAGTTGAGAAAGGATACCAACCCGAAATGGGAGCCCGTCCACTCAGACGAGCCGTTGAGCACGAACTCGAAGATCCATTAGCAGAAATGCTCCTTCGTAACCCCAACCTATCCGCAACCTTTGACGTAGCCGTTAAAGATGGTATCCTCGTCTTCACCGCAATCGAGCCTGACACCAAACCCGACACTCAGCTTGCTCCAGTACCCGCAACTCCCCCCGCCAAAAAACGAAAAAAAGACCCCGTCTAAGAATTCTCAAATCTTTTGGAGGTCACAATCAGCTGACCTCCAATATATTAAAACCACTATTTGACAATAATACTACCTCTGATGCCTTACTAGAGTAAGAAATACATCGGAGAGAACGCATATGTCTATAGATCCTTTTCATAGAAGCAGAATCCCCGAAGACCAAAAAAAGGAGAATGAAACTAAGGGGGCTGCTTATATTAAAATTGAGTTACTCCAGCTCTGCAAAAAAATTAAAACGCTAATCAAAAAACTTCGCACTCCCGAAAATAAAATGCCAAAAAAGTTAGAAAGCATGATAGAAACGAAAAAAAACATCATACTTAAATGGGAAACAATGAAATTATACCCAAATCAGTTGCGAGACAAACGCTTATTAGATACATTGCATGACACTATCGATAAGATTGAAGAGTTCTATGGGGACCTACATGCTAAATTACCTCTCGACTTATGTGCAATGACTCTAGAAGTGACTGAAAAACTTGGCACCTTACCTCCAGAAGCTCCAAAACCTAAAAAAAATAAGCGTCCGCGCACTCCTATTTCAGACAGTAGCGTAACCCAAACTATGAGTCCTATGGCAAGTACCCCCGCGCTCGGTAGTGAAGGAGCTGCTAATGGGTCTACGAAAGGAAGTTCTGCAACTACCGAACCTGCTAATCGTCCTGAAATCCATCCTCAAACTGTAGATTCTGTCATTGAACCACCTACTGTTCTTGATGCTGCCCCTAATGCTGCCGTTGTTCGTGCCGATATCCCTCCTGACACAGGAACCAGGCAACCGGACTCTATTGATGAATTCCCTCCTCGCGGGCAAGGAGGTGCTAGTGGATCTACGGCAGGAAGTTCTGCCGCTACTGAAAAGGCTAATACCCGTCAAATCCCTTCTCAATCTCAAGATTCTTCCACTTCTGGATTTACTTCCCCATCTGTTCCTCCTACTGGTGCTCCAACTATGCGGACAGAACCTTCCAGATACATAGAGAATTTGCAGCGTATGATTAAAGAGGTTGATTCAAGGGTTTATTACTTTACAAATGAAGTTTCAACGAGAGAAACACATCATGACCTTGTTGAGTCGCATGTTGTAAAAACCGATTTAGAAGATGTCCTTAAAAAAGCAAAAAATATTGATAAGGATAGATCGTTGCTCTCGCCTGAGGACAGGGGCACATTATCAAATCTTATAAAAAGCCTAATGAATTTGATTAGTCAGATTAACATCGTTATCGAAATGCTAACTAAGAAAGAGCCACCGAAGTAGGCGACTTTACTTGTGATTCCCACTCTTTGATATAGCTGAGTAAAGCCGTTTTATCAGGTCTTGTTTGCAAGAAGTGGAGATTCTCTTCATTGCTGATAAAATGGGCAATCTTGGCGAGAAGATTTAGGTGGCGGCGGTCATCGCAGGCAAACAGGAAGAAGAGTGTGTGGACAGGCATATTGTCTAGGGCGCCCCATTCGATAGGGGTTTTAGGGTAAACGACTACGACGGAATCTTTAATACCACCAATTAGGAATTCCCTTGTATGAGGTATTGCTATTCCTTGATTGAGCGCTGTAGGCATAAGGTTTTCTCTTTCAAGAAAAAGTTCTGCGACAGCAGTGGGATTGAGTTTGAGTTTTTCGGACACTTCATCAATTGTGAGGTAGATGAGCTCTTCTTTTGACTCTGTTGCAAAATTAGTAAGAACTTCGCCCTGGTGGATTGCTCTATAGAGGCCAAACTGTTGCCAAGGTGGCTTTTCACTAGCGCCTTCTCCAAAAGGGAGTATCCCTTTTTCGGAGGCAAGCACTTTAACCATCCAGTCTTCAATTTCGCTTGGGCTAAAGCGGTACTCGCCAGCTATTTTGTAGCAAGGAAGGCCCCCTTTCTCAACTAAGTCATTGATTGTCTCTTCGCTAACTGTTAAAAGTTCAGCGATATCTTTTTTTCTTAGGTCCATAGTAGCACAAATTAGCATTCCTCGAAGATTTTTACAACCTCTTCTTCTGTTTTTGCAGAAAAAAGTGCTTGCCTTACAGTTTCTTGTTTAATTTTCTTTGTAAGTTCTGAGAGTAATTGCAAATATTCTTTATGCCTATCATCGGGTCCACAAATAAGAAGGATCAGTTTAACAGGCAAATTATCAATAGCATCCCACTCAATTCCTTCATGTCTTACAATGCCAATACCAACGCTAAATTCTTCTATGCCGGCAATCTTTGCATGGGGTATTGCAATTCCTATGCCAATTCCTGTTGATATCACACGCTCTCTTTGCATAACTGCATCAAAAACAAGTTTTTGATCTACATCAAGCGATTCTATTAATGTGTGAATAGCCTCTGCCCTTGTCTTAGAATGTAAAAACGTAACACAAGGTGCTTGCTGCAACATAATTGCCATATTAATACCTTCCTGTATGTCCAAAACCGCCAGATCCCCTCGCACTTGTGGAGATCTCACTCGCTAAAACAAATTCCGCTCTCACAACTTTTGCCACAACCAGTTGTGCGATACGCATGTTATTTTCTACGACGAAATTTTGTTTTCCATGATTAATTAATATTATTTTAAGCTCGCCACGATAGTCTGAATCAATAGTACCGGGCGTATTTAACACTGTAATCTGACTTTTTAATGCAAGGCCACTTCTAGGTCTTACTTGTATTTCATACCCTTCTGGAATCTCAAAAAATAGGCCAGTTGGAATCAGCGCGCTTTCTCCAGGACCCATTATAATTGTTTCCTCAAGCTTTGAATAGACATCAGCTCCGCTAGCGCCACTAGATGCGTACAAAGGTAAATTTACTTCTTCCTCACAAACTACAGTGATCTCTTTTTTTTCTAAACTCATACTGTTGATAGTTCCTGGATTTTAGGTTTCTTTCGAGGTGACTTTGCTCCATTTGGGAGTAAAAATTCAAGGAAAAACGTTAATTTCTCCTTTAATTCTTTTCTAGGGACAACTAAATCGAGCATTCCTTTCTTTTCAAGGAACTCCGATTTTTGTGCGCCCTCTGGTAATTTCTGCATCATTGTCTGCTCAATAACTCTTGGTCCTGCAAATCCAATTAAAGCGCCAGGCTCTGCCATAATGATGTCCCCAAGGGAAGCAAATGATGCCGTTACGCCGCCAGTTGTTGGATTTGTCAAAATAGAAATATAAGGAAGTCTTGCAAGACTCAGCCTTGCAAGTGCCGCAGATGTTTTAGCCATTTGCATCAAAGAAAAAATCGACTCTTGCATTCTTGCGCCGCCTGATGCAGAAACAAGAACAACTGGCAACCCTTCCAAAACTGCAAGCTCGATAAGCCTTGTAATTCTTTCACCAACAACAGAGCCCATTGATCCTCCCATAAATGAAAAATCAAGAACGCCAAGCGCTGTATCTACACCATTAATTTTACATGTCCCAACAGCAATTGCTTCACTACGACCGGTTTTTTCAATCGACCGTTTAAGCCTTGTTTCATATTTTTCTGTGTCGGAAAAATTTAGAGGATCTGTCGGATGAAGATCTGTAAAAAGCTCTACAAAAGAGTCCTCATCCACTAGAAGTTTAAGTCTTTGATCTAATGTGAGCCTATAATGATGATTACATTTCGGACAGCAATTTAATGAGTCCAAAAGTTCATCTGCATGGATCATCTCAGAGCAGCCCGAGCATTTTAACCAACCACTAAAACGATCCTTTTTAGAATGCTCAATTTTGATTTTTGGACCAGATCTTCTAAATAGCCTAATAAAGTCTATCATTTACTCCTCCAACTATTTAACCTATTATACCAAAATAGAGCTATTTAGAACTATAGAGAGCTTCACAAAATGGCCAGTTCACCACATTCCAAAAATTAACTATATAGTCTGCCCTCTTGTTTTGATACTTTAAATAATAGGCATGTTCCCAAACGTCTACTCCTAAAATAGGGGTATGAGTGGCTAGATCGGGATGATTTTGGTTGAGTTTCTGTATAATAGATATTTTATTTTCTTTATCTTTAACTAGCCAAGCCCAACCTGAACCAAACTGGGTTAACGCTTTTGTAGTAAACTCTTTTTTAAAATCTTCAAATGAGCCAAAAGTCTTTTCAATTGCTGCTAAGAGCTCCCCTTTTGGGCTTCCCCCTCCATTCGGCTTCATCATTTTCCAAAACAGGGAATGATTATAATGTCCACCCCCGTGATTTTGTATAACAGCACGGGTATCGCTAATTAGCAATTCTTCAATGCTTTTGGATGAATCATTATCAAGCGCTTTATTCAAATTATCAATATATGCTTGATGATGCTTGGTATGGTGAATTTCCATTGTTTTTGCATCAATAAAAGGTTCTAGCGCATCATATGCATAAGGCAGTTCTGGTAATGTATAAGCCATCAGATTTTCTCCTAGTTAAACAGGTTGTAATTCTTTTAATTTAGCACGTAAAGCTTCGCGCGTCACGTTTCCTAACGGGTGTAGTTTAATCGAGAGAGGGATTTCCGGATAGATCGAAAAAAACGCATCTACAGTCAGCGGATTTGTAAACACCACTTCATCAATTTCCTCCAAATCAACCTTTTCATCAGCGTGATTTTCAATTGCGTCATACAAAACACAAATCTGATGTCTCACTTCATGCTGAACAAGAAAATGAATCAATTGCGTTCTTGGAACAGATGATTTAGGAAGCAGTACATAAGCACCTTTTAAATCAAGAGCTGCAAGAAGTCTTACAATTCCCTCCTCCGCTTCATCAGCTGCAATATAAGAGGGAGTAAGACCTTCTTCTTTTAGATAATAAGCAGTCACATGCCCAATGGCAATGATTTGAATATCAGCAAGATCGGAAACTGTATGACCATGCAACTTTAAGTAAGTCAAAAATATGCGCACTGAACTTTTACTTGTAAATAAAATGTGCGTGTAATCATATAAATGGTCAAAAATTCTTGAGAGCTCTCTAGAATCAACCTCCCTCCTAACAATTCTAATAAGCGGCATATGAATGACCCTCTTCTCACTCTTAAAATGACTCGGATCAACACCCAAGTACAAAGCGCATTTTTCACTGTTCATCAATCAAACCGCCTATTATTAAAAATTTTTATTAACAGTTAATTTTAAAGATTTGATAATACTTAATCCAATTTTTAACATCCAGAAAAAAAAGATTTACCGCAGAAACGAAATCATACGAACTAAGAATTATATTTAATCTTCCAAGTTCCGGTGCCTGGCACCGGAACTTGGAAGATTAAATTCTATCTCTTAATGATTAGGAGAGAATGATATTGATTGCGTCTTCGAGTTTTTCTACAGGGACTAATTCAAGAGAACCTTGCTCTTTTGGGAGCGAGCGTTTGGGAAGGACGCAGCGCTTAAATCCCATGAGCTTTGCTTCTTTAAGGCGACTTTCAATTCGTGGTACGCTACGAATTTCCCCTCCGAGTCCGATTTCTCCAAGAACTATGGTGTGCGGATCAATGGGTCTATTGCAAAATGAGGAAGCAATTGCAAGAGCAATAGCTAGATCAATTCCGGGCTCTTTAATTTTAAGACCTCCCGCAATTGATACAAAAACGTCGAGATTGTTAAAATGATGACCGACTCTTTTTTCTAAGACTGCTAAGAGGAGAGCGAGTCTATTAGGATCGATGCCGCTTGCGCGCCTAGCGCTAGTGGTAAAAGCAGATGCTGCAACAAGGGCTTGAATTTCAATAAGGATTGCCCTAGTCCCTTCCATTGTGGGAACAATGCAAGATCCAGTTGATTCTTTTAGCCGCTCTTTTAGGAAAATTTGTGACGGATTCTGAACTTCTTCAAGCCCCTTTTCGTTCATTTGGAAAATAGCTACTTCGTCTGTCGGACCAAATCTATTTTTCCGAGCGCGCAATAATCTTAAGCCTAGATCAGGATCTCCTTCAAAATCAAGGACAACATCAACAATATGCTCGAGCACTCTTGGTCCTGCTAAATCGCCTGACTTTGTTACATGTCCAATCAGGAAGGAGGTAATCCCCATTTGCTTAGCAATGTGCATACATTCCATTGCAATTTCTTTTACTTGTATCACTGAGCCTGGAAGTGATGCAATCTCTGGCTTATAAACAATTTGGATTGAATCAATAATGAGGGCATCTGGCTCTAACTCTTCTACTTGGGCCTTAATATTAGAAAAGTGAGTTTCGCAATAGAGGTAGAGTTGATCCTCAGCAACGCCCAACCTATCAGCCCGATTCTTTGTTTGCTCAAGTGACTCTTCACCACATACATAGAGAACTTTTAGACCGGCCCTGCAAAGTTCTCTTGCAATCATGAGCATCAAAGTTGATTTTCCAACACCTGGATCCCCACCAATTAAATTCAGTGACCCCTGGACAATCCCGCCGCCCATTACGCGATTAAACTCTTGTAAACCAGTCTCAATCTTATCATATTCATCTACTACAATGTCTTTTAAAAGCATGGGCTTTGACTTACTTCTCATAAACCTTGGCTTCTCATCCGCAGCTTCTATAAACTTCTGTATGGTATTCCATCTTTTACAAGCAGAGCAGCTCCCTGACCATTTAATCTGATCATGACCACACTCTGCACAAACCCAACTCTCTTTTAGCTTCATACAATCCTCGCGAGGGCATCTTCAGCAGCTTTTCGCTCTGCCTCTTTTTTTGAAAAACCTTCCCCCTCACCAATTTTTTGATCTAGAATTCGAACCTCAACTTGATAAAACCGTCTATGATCAGGGCCACTTTCGCTGACAATAACATACTGGGGAAGAATTTGATGCGTTCGTTGAGCCCACTCTTGCAAAAGACTTTTACTACTTTGAGATGGAGCGCTTAAAGTAACCTCAATTTTTTCCTGAATTTGACTAAACAAAAACTCTGACGCCTTTTTATGGCCCCCATCCAAGTAAATAGCTCCTAAAACAGCTTCAAAAAGATTTGCAAGAAGAGAGCCCTTTCTTTCCTGCTTTCTCTCACCTTTTCCTAAAACGATAAATTCAGAAATCCCTATTCTTTCACTATATCCCGCAAGAGCCTCAGCATCAACAAGCTTTGACCTATACTGAGAAAGCTCACCTTCATTCATTTGGGGATAATTTCTATAAAGATACTCTGTAGTTAATAGTTGGAGGACGGCATCTCCTAAAAATTCTATCCTTTCATTATGTTCTGTTACAATAGACTCATTTTCATAGAAGTACGATTTATGAATAAAGGCTAATTCCATCAACTCAATTTCTACAAATGAGTACCCAAGCCTCTCTTCGATGACCAAACGATTCTCTCTTAAATGCGCAAGCGGATCAATCATGACTACTAGGATCCCACTTTTTATCTTATTTGTGTATACAAAAAATTCCAAATTCGTAATCTCTCAAGAGAGAGAGGTACTCATGAAACGTATTTTGATATCTAACGGCAGATCACCCATTACATTAGATTTCATTCGTAACTTACATTATGCAAATCATGAGATCTATGTTGCAGAAACAAGTATCTTCCATTTAAGCAGATTTTCGAACTGTGTTAAAAAATGTTTTGTTGTTCCAAGTCCTAGATTCAATCCTGCAGATCACATAAAAAGTTTGATTGAAATAATTGAAGATGAACAAATCGACTTTTTTATTCCTGCTTGGGAAGATATATTCTTGATCTCCAAACATTTAAAAGAGTTTCCTAAAGCGTGCTTTGTTTTTGCTTCCAGATATCCTATTCTACACAAGCTCCATAACAAATCTCTATTCATTCATTTACTAGAATCACATAATATCAAAACACCAAAGACACACATCCTAGAATCAAAAGATGATCTAAAAAATATACCCCTTTCAAAATATGCCCTAAAAGCATGTTATTCTAGAGCATCCCAAAATATTTATAAAATATGTGAAGGCGATCCTCTACCTGAAATTCACCCGACCAAATCTTCACCCTGGGTTGCTCAAGAATGGCTAGAAGGGAACTGCTTTTGCACATACAGTCTTTGTCACAAAGGTAAGGTGCATGCGCATTCTACTTATCCTGTGGATTTTACGATACAAAAAAAAGGAATGATTAACGCAACTGTCGGTAGCTACTGTATGACTTTCAAAGCAATTGACCATCCTGCGATTTTAGAATGGGTACAGAATTTTTGCCGAAAGATCACCTTTACCGGGCAAATTGCTTTTGATTTCATAGAGCTTCCTAATGGTGAGCTTTATGCAATAGAATGCAACCCAAGAATCACGAGTGGAGTGACACTTTTTTCTAAAGAATCAGGGCTTGATGAGGCCCTCTTTGGATTAAATAAAAATCTGATCAAAGGTGATCCACGCATAAAAAAACAGATAACACCAGGAATGCTCCTTTACGGGTGGAAAGCAGCCATTACATGCAAACAGCTTCCCCTCTTTTTTAAAAGGCTACTAAGCTTTAAGGACCTTGTCTTTCACATCCATGATCCACTCCCTTTCTTTGCTCAAGGAATTTTATGGCTTAAACACTTAAGTGACATCAAGCGCTATAAAAAGCGCCTTCACGGCGCCTTCACTCATGACCTAGACTTTAACGGGTGATAGCTAAGCAAGGATTCTCGCCCGAATAAATAGGCATTTCCTCATCACTTCTGGTAATTGCTATTCTTTGATTATCCCAACAGTTAATCATTAAATTAATAGCTCTACCAGGAATAGCTTCACTACAGTGAGAATTTTGACACTCTATACCGGCATGCACACATGCGCCTGTGAGCAAATGGATTGCAATTCTAGAAATTAGAGCATCGAGCAAGCTAGGACGGCTGTATGGCACTCGGAGCAGCCCTTTTGTTGCTTCTCTTGTTATAAGAACAAAATGAGGTTTCCCCGTAGAAAAAGCCTCTAAATCAATTGATGAGTGGTCAACAATCACCAAAGGAGAAGGCAAGAGATCTGTAATTTTTTTAAGAGTCAACCCTCCTGGAATGTAGATAAGATCATGAGATTGACCAACTGTTTTTCCTGCAAAATAGGGACACTGCTTGGCCATTAACTCATCAATTCCCTCAGGCAGTGATACTTCACCTAAATCTAAATCAAAAAAGCGCTTCCACTCTGCTGCTCCAAAACAAGCTCCGTGAGGAGAAGGCTCTCGCCATTTGCCTAAAATATCTGCTACTGAACTAGGAACACAACCTATTAGTGATGACATAATTACTCCTTGTTGATTTTAAAGATCATATCAATTTGGAGTATTTAACTTAAATAAGAAAAAATTAGCTTTGAAGTTTTTGGGGAGTCTACAACTAAAACATGCCCCACATCAGCAGATACTGCCTTATGATCGTCGTCCTTACCAACTAATGCCGATTCTGTAGGCAAAAGCCAATCATTTTCAGCAGCAATTGTATACAATTCAACATTACCAGGATTTCTTTGAATTCTTGAGTATAGTCCACCTATTCTTTCTACAGTTTTTAAAGCGTAAGTATAATACGGAGTTTCTTCCAAGTTTTCGATATTCTTGAGGCGCGCAGCAATTGTAATCACTTTAGCAACATAAGTCCCTTCAATCCAACTTTCAGGCGAATACGCATATTCTGCAGAGACAATTCCTCCTAGAGAGTGGCCTATAAGATTAATAGGGACATTTTTATGACCATAAAGCCTTTTCACTTCTATTATCTTTTGCATCAACAACTTACGCTCATCTCCATCCTTAAAGTTAAACGTAAAGACAGGCCCAAGCCCCATTTTTTCCATATCCCGTAAAAGGGAAATCCACTCACCTTGGTTACTCATGCTACTATGAACAAGAATTGTTGCCGGAAGAGAAGTCTCAAACTCGCTTAAAACCTTAGGATTTGCGCCAAAATAGCTAAACTCCTCCTGTGCCCCCCGAATATACCGATTCCAAAGATAACTCAAGGAAGAGGATGGCGCCTGTGAAAAGACTTCAAGGGCCCCCATCCTAGAAACAACATCAAGATTAAAAAGCATCCCACTAATAATAAGAAAGATAGACAGAAACCCTGTT